>Ga0265297_10001832_pt1 | contig 46756 bp, 50 predicted proteins | sample Munlanlwell13791_FD_192502 | JGI IMG/M metagenome (GOLD analysis project Ga0265297, IMG submission 192502) | Leachate microbial communities from a municipal landfill in Southern Ontario, Canada - Leachate well 137-91 | ecosystem: Engineered > Solid waste > Landfill > Unclassified | place...
AGAAAAAAGAAAAAATGGTAAAATTTGAGATACATGATTTAAATATATGGTTTGGCTCTATGCACGCCATAAAGCAGGTGAATATGGAAATCCAATCTAATGAAATCTTAAGCGTAATAGGGCCAGCGAATAGCGGCAAGACTACTTTTCTGCGTACACTTAATCGTCTCAATGAGCTTAATGCTAATTATAAGATAACCGGAGCGGTAGAGCTTGAAAGAGAAGATGTCCGTGGAATCGAAATAGAAGAATTGCGCCGTAAGATAGGCATGGTTTTTGCGTTGCCTTTACCTCTTCCATTGTCCATATTCGATAATGTGGCTTATGGGGTAAGAATACATGGGGAAAGGGGAAAGAAAAAGATAGAGGAAAAAGTAGAAGAAACCTTAAACCAGGCATATCTTTGGGAGGAAGTTAAAGACAGATTGAGCGAGTCAGCTTTTAAATTATCGGGGGGGCAGCAACAGCGTCTTTGCATCGCAAGGACGTTGGCGGTAGGCCCCGAGGTAATTTTATTTGATGAACCTTGTTCAGGCCTCGATCCTATTTCTACCGCTAAAGTGGAGGATGCAATGGTTAAACTCAAGGAGAAGTTCACCATAATCTTAGTGACCAATAATGTGAAGCAGGCTGCGAGGGTTGGAGATAAAACAGCATTTTTCTTGAGTGGCGAACTGGTTGAGTTGGACAAGACAGACAGAATTTTTACCGCGCCAAAAGATAAACGCACGGATGGCTATGTAAGAGGAAAATTCGGATAATGGCAAAGATCGTCACTAAAAACTTAAATCTCTGGTACGGCGGATTCCATGCTTTGAAAGGCATAAATTCCAGCTTTGAAGCAAACAGGATTACTGCCATAATTGGCCCTTCGGGGTGCGGTAAATCAACCTTGCTTAGGGTATTTAACCGGATGAATGATTTAATCGAAGGCGTACGCACAGATGGAGAGGTTCTAATTGATAATATGAATATTCTTAATTCTCACGCAGATTTAGTAACATTACGTAAAAAGGTGGGAATGGTATTCCAGAGGCCCAATCCGTTCCCATTATCAATTTATGAAAATATAGTTTTTGGAGAAAAGATTCATGCCGAAAGTATAACCAGAGATAAATTGGATGAAATTGTAGAGGTGAGCTTGAAAGATGTTCTTCTATGGGATGAGTTAAAAGATAAATTAAATGAACCGGCATTAAGATTATCGTTAGAGCAAAAACAGAGGCTTTGTATTGCCAGGCTTATAGCTGTTAAGCCGGATGTGCTGTTAATGGATGAACCCTGTTCTACTTTAGATCCCCAGGCGACCGCAAGAGTCGAGGAATTAATGCGTGAACTGAAGAACAAGTATACTATAATAATAGTTACTCATAATATGCAGCAGGCAGCGCGCGTTTCAGATGATACGGGCTTTATGCTTTTAGGCGAATTGATAGAATTTGGCAAGACGCAGGAATTATTCACTGCGCCGCGTGATAAACGCACAGAAGATTACATTACTGGAAGGTATGGATAAAAAATTGGAGGTTTAAAATGGAAAGACATGTTGATGAAGAGCTAAAAGAATTGAATAAAGATATCCTGAAGATGGGCGCCTTGGCAGAGGAGGCCATCTATAAATCCATAGAGGCGTTGAAGAATCGGGATAAAGAGATGGCAAAAAGCGTCATAGATAATGATGTTAATATCGATAAGCTGGAATTAGCCGTAGATGAAAAATGTATTGATTTGATAGCGCGCTATCAGCCTATGGCTAAAGATCTTCGCTTTATTACAACCGGCATGAAGATAAATGCTGAGTTGGAGAGAATAGCGGATATTGCCGTTGATATAGCGCAGCGTACACTTGAACTAGTGGATAAGCCTCTATTAAAACCATTGGTTGATATACCTAAGTTAGCAGCTGTTGCGCAAAACATGGTAAAGATGTCCATAGATGCGTTTGTCAAAGGCGATATTGCCTTAGCTAAAAAAGTCTTATTATCTGATTCTGACGCAGACCAGCTTCGCAATGTTGTACAAAAAGAGCTTATTGATGATTATATGGTCAAAGATGGCACTACCGCTCCGAGAGCAGTCCAGTTGTTATTGATAGCTCGTTTCTTGGAGCGTATATGCGATCACACGACAAATATCGCAGAAGACGTGATCTACATGGTCCAAGCTGAGGTTGTAAGGCATCATCCCGAGAAATTGAAAAATGGTCAATAAGAATCTTTAACTTGAACTTGTGCCTAAAATGTGCCCACCTAATGTAGAAACATCCCGTAACAAACCTAAACAAAACTAAACATCCTGATTCACTACCTCATTGACAATACAACTACTATATTTATAATATCTTGCGTTACAGAGAGTTAGAGATTTGTGCTCAATAGATTCTTTTCCTCGGTACTTTAATTTTACGTGTCGGTGCCGACTCCGATTTTGCCTGTTTTTACGGGCGAAATCGGAGCTAATCACCATCATTTTTTTAGGCGTGGATTCTGGACAAAGCGACGGTACATAAGAGGACGGCTTTTAAAAAAGCCGTCCTCTTTTTATTTTGTAGCTATAATATTTAATTGACAAAAAATGAAAATCTGTTATTATAGTTATGGACATATGTTCATAACTACAGGAGTGTATTTTGCGTCCCCAAAAAACCAGATGGATACGTTGTTTGCCGGGCGAAAGATGTTTCAAGCCCATATGTAAGCCTTTAAATAAACTGAAGGGCGTCTGCCTTACCCTTGACGAATTTGAAGCCTTAAGGCTTGCTGATCTAGAGGGATTAAAGCAGGTTGATGCGGCAAAGAGGCTTAAGATATCACGGCCGACATTTTCAAGAATTGTATCTTCAGCCAGGAATAAAATAGCAGACGGATTAGTCAATATAAAGGCTATAATGATCGAAGGCGGTTGTTGTAAAATTATAAAGAGAGGGAAGCGATAATGGATAGAAGAACGGTATTTGCGATAGGAATTCTAGTCTTGATCTTTGCAGTGATAATTGTGTACGAATGGGGTGGGACTTGGGCAGGGGTTAAAGTTACGATGGAGCAGAATAAAGTTATTACTGCAAAGCTTTTGGAGGAGAATAAAATACCGGTATATATGTTCATTGTCTTTACTATTATTGACTATGCAAAGCATTCATGGCTCTGCCTTCTCCTGGCTTTTATAGCCGCCGGAGCACTCCAGGAATTTGCACCCAGAAACGCAGTTATAAAGCTCATGGGATCAGGTAGAGGTTTTACGCCGTATGTGGTAGCTGGGTGCGGAGGGCCGCTTCTTTCAATGTGTTCATGCAGCATAATTCCTCTTTTTGGAGGATTGTATAAGAGAGGCGCCGGACTTGGCCCGGCAATTACCTTTCTTCTCGCGGCACCTGCATTTAATCCCGCAGCGATACTTCTCACGTTAGGGCTTCTCGGCTGGAAATTTGCTATAGCAAGGATCATGGTTGCCATAACAGCAGGAATTCTTGTTGGTTATATTACGGATAGGGTTTTCAAGAATAAACTCCCTCTGCCAGAACCTGTGCGCATAGACACGGAAGTCAATGGAATGCTGCAGGAAAATCAAAGTTTTGGCAAAAGATTAGTTAATATGTTTTTATATTCCTGGGAATTTGTAAAAATGGTGCTCCCCCTGATAATTCTTGGCGTTATTGGTGCCGGTTTAGTAAAGGCATTTTTGCCTCCTTCATTAATTATTAAATACCTCGGGAATGGCGTTCTTCCGATTATGTTATCGTCAGCTATGGGTGTACTCATGTATACTCCGACCTTAGTTGAAGTGCCGCTCATAAGAGGGCTGCTGGAATCTGGAATGGGCACAGGTGCCGCAATGGCTTTTCTCTTAACCGGTCCGGCATTAAGTTTGCCTTCGATACTCGGGGTATGCAAGATAGTTAAACCTAGGGTACCGGCAGTATATGCAACATTTATGTGGATATGCGGAACTATAGCAGGGTTAATATTCTGGTTTTTTGTACCAAAATTTTAATTGATAGGAGGATACCATGAAGATAGAGATATTCGGGCCCGGATGCCACAGGTGTCAAGAGGTCGAAAAGGCTGTAATGGGCGCTCTTTCAGAGCTCAATATTTCCGCGGATGTTGAGAAGGTTAAAGATATTGCGAAAATAGTGGATGCTGGCGTTATGCAGACTCCGGGATTACGCATTAATGGTAAAATGAAATGCCTCGGGCGTATTCCTACAATAGAAGAAATAAAGAAATGGATCGCAGAGGAGAAATAATGCATATAAAACGCCTATTATTTACGTCACTGGTGATTGCTTTATGTATGTGTAGCATTGGCATCAGCGCTGAAACCTCAATCACAAACTCCGTAGTAGTCTACTATTTTCACGGCAATTTCCGCTGTGTTAATTGCCGCAATATCGAACAGTATACCAAAGAATCAGTTGAGCAATATTTCCAAAAAGAATTAAGCTCAGGCAAAGTCACATTTAAAGTCATCAATGTCGAAACAAAAGGCAACGAACATTTTACAAAGGATTACAAGCTTTATACAAAATCCGTTATATTGTCCCTCGTGAAGAACGGGAAAGAAGTTAAGTTCGATAATCTTACAAAGGTGTGGGAATATTTAAGAAACAAAGAGGCTTTTCACCAATACATTAAAAGCGAAGTAGAAAAATATATCAAGGAACTTTAATAGATGATTATTCTAACGGCTCTCTGGCTTGGCATCCTTACTTCAATAAGCCCATGCCCACTCGCAACAAATATTGCGGCGGTTTCTTTTTTATCAAAAAAAATAGCTCACCCTAGAACAGTGCTATTATTAGGAGTTTCATATACAATCGGTAGAATGCTGGCGTATGCAGTATTAGGTTTTCTTATTATCAAATCCCTATTAAGCGTGCCCCTGGTAGCAAACTTTCTGCAGAAATATATGAATAAAACGCTGGGTCCTGTTTTAGTGATTACAGGGCTTTTTTTACTGGATATATTTAAATTTGATATTCCGAGTTTAACTATCTCTGAAAAACATCAAAATAAACTCTTTGAATCAGGTATATTCGGTGCTTGTATTTTAGGTTTTATCTTTGCGCTATCTTTATGCCCTGTATCAGCAGCGCTGTTTTTCGGAAGCCTTATACCGCTGGCGGTAGGCAATAAAATAGGGCTCAGTCTGCCATTTGTATATGGCATTGGAACAGGCCTTCCCGTATTAATTTTCGCCATAGGCATTGCGCTTGGAGTTACTTCTTTGAGTCATTGGTTTAGCAAAGTAACTAAGCTTGAAATATATGCAAGAAGAATTACGGGGGTTATTTTTGTAATGGTGGGCATATATTACATTCTCGCGTATATAATACGAATTTTCTAGGTCAAAAAATTTTAAGGTGTTTTATGGAAGAAAAAGAAATCATTGCGCTTAACGAACAACAGATTCTCGAGCTTGCCCAGATAGTTTTTGATAACGATAAAGACGCTGCTTTAAAGTTCTTGGAAAAGAATATATACATGCCGCTCCAAAATCGTAAAAAATCTAAATGTAAACCGCAAGTGTAGAAATTGTAAGGAGGCGATGGATGAAAGATAGTAATATAAAAAAGTTAGTGAAAGAAGGTTACGCTAAAATTGCTACAACAAATAGTACCTGTTGTACTAAGCCTTCATGTTGTTCCGGGGCAAATTTAGCCGAGGCAATCAGTAAAAATGTAGGATATAAAGATAACGAGCTCAAGTCTGTTCCGGAAGGGGCAAATCTTGGGCTTGGATGCGGTAATCCCATTGCATTAGCATCGTTAAAAGAAGGCGAAACCGTTCTTGATCTAGGCTCTGGCGCTGGTTTTGATTGTTTTCTTGCTGCTAATAGAGTAGGGGATAAGGGTAAGGTCATAGGCATCGATATGACACCTGAGATGGTGGAAAAAGCAAAGATAAACGCCCAAAAAGGAAATTATAGGAATATTGAGTTTAAACTAGGTGAGATCGAAAATTTACCCATATTAGATAACTCCATAGATATCATCATCTCGAACTGCGTGATAAATCTTTCACCTGATAAACAAAAGGTATTCCAAGAAGCTTTTAGGGTGCTCAAGCAAAATGGTAGACTGATGATATCAGATTTAGTACTGCGTAAAGAATTGCCGGATGTAATAAAAAAATCAGTTGAAGCTTATATCGGCTGTCTCTCGGGAGCTGTATTGAAAGAAGAATATCTAAAATATATCCAAGAAGCCGGTTTTAGCCAGATTAAAGTGATTGACGAGACATCATTTCCAATTGAAGATATGACTCACGATGTAACTGCAAAAGCTATTAAGGATAATCCAAATATAAAACCAGACAAAATAAAGGAAATAGCCAACTCGGTTATAAGTATAAAGGTATCCGCAATAAAACAGAGGGAGTAAATAAATGCAGTATGCCAAATTAATGGCTTCTTAATGGTCAAAATAAGGATTAAAAATGTCAGAACTTATTGATAATATAGATAATTGTGGAGAGGTAAGATTTTATTCTTCTCCTCGGCACTTTCAATAAAAACCCGCACACCAAAATATTTGTGTGCGGGTTTTTATTGAATCAGGCAGTTCTTAGGCCTGTGCCCTGGTAACGTCTGTTGCCTGTTCACCCTTTGGCCCCTGGGTGACTTCAAATTCAACTTCCTGGCCCTCTTCTAGGGTTTTATAGCCATCCCCCTTGATTGCGCTGTAATGCACGAATACATCTTTACCATCCTCAGAAGTGATAAAGCCATAACCCTTTTGATTGCTGAACCATTTAACTTTACCTTTTGTCATTTAATACTTATTCACCTCCTTCTTCAACCGGCATCCTTCAATAAAAAAACCGTAAAGCCTTGACTTTACGGTTTCTGCTTTACGGTTTTCATTCTTTTAATCTTTTTACGCCTTGCGAATCCATTACTATAATTAACGATAGCACCTTTTTTTATTTTGTCAATGCATTTTTTAAAATTTAGCATTGACAGTATTTAACTTTCTTTGTATAATTAATTTCGGAATCAAAAAGGATGAAATGAAGATGGAAAATAAAAAATATATCAGCAGAAAAAAGGAAGTAATTTTCACTGAACTGGATGAAGACGAAGCGGTTTTGCTAAGCTTGGAGAATAAAATATATTATAGCCTGAATGAAACCGGGATGGCCATATGGAGGCTTATTAACGGCAAAAGGACAATAGAGGATATTTCAGCTATGGTGGCAGGAGAATTCTCTGTGGCTGCAGAAAGGATAAATAAGCCTGTTTTAGAATTTATTAAGACACTGGAAAAGGAAAAGCTTATAATCCTTTCAGAATCTGCTAAGGAAAGCAATTAGATTTATAAAAAGAGACGCAATACCCGAGGGAAAGAAAAGGAATAGAAAAAACAGAAAATAAAAGAAACAATTCTTTATGGAACAAAGCTAATCTGGATAGATTCTCTTGAAATAATTACTGCTTCAGTAATAACGAGAGGATCAAGCAATATAGCGCAACAGTCATATCCGACCAAATCCAATAAACTATCACTCAAGATTATTAATAAGGCTTAGTCATTTCAAGGCAAAACATAACCCGCCTAAAGGGACCGCAGAAATATTTTGATTAAAGTAACTGAAAAGTTTTCTGCAGCCAGAGAAAAGATTACGCCATTTTTAAGCGAGCCAAAAATACTATGTATGTTTATAAATTTAGGGATATAATAATCATCACTTTTAAGAATAGACATAGAGGGTATGTCATAGGACACACAAAAAGAGGCATATTCATACTTGTTGAACATTATGGTGATTTACCCAAAGAATTGAATGATGAAGAAAAACATAAGTTTGTCAGAAAAGAAAGAGTTATAAATGGACGGAAAGAAAAAGTTTATGTTCTGAGGGTAAATAAATTGCCTCAGATTGCGCAGAAAAGCTTAGATAATTATATTTTTCTGCTGCGCAAATTTAGCAAAAGAAAAAAAATGCTTTTTAAGGCAAGCCGGTTATCTATGCAGCAATTAACAGAAATTTTGAAAGATAAAAGAATTTTATTTTATACAGGAGCAGGTATTTCTTGTTTTGCCGGAGTCCCTGACCTAAAAAGATTAATTAATGAGCTAGGGATTGATTTTAATAAGCCCGTTGACAGATTCTTAAGAACGGTTATTATTAAACCCGGGGATATTATTTTATATCTTTTTCATTTTTTCACTAATCTTAAAGGTAAACCTACCCCTGCCCATAGCTCATTGAAGAGAATATCAGCAAAATTAAATGCCGAAATATTTTCGGAAAATTTTGACGGGCTGCATCAAAAGGCCGGTTCGAAAGTAATTCACAATTCTCATCCGTTATGGAAAAAAAGGATCAATGAAAAATGGCTGAAAGGAATAGATGTTATATGCGCTCTTGGGGTGAGCAGAGATTGGGACGGTTTTTTGAAGAGGTATAAGGCCCATAATCCTAATGGAATAATTATTGCAATTAATTTAAAGCCTCCGTCATATTTGGGTAAAGATGATATATTTTTGAGGAGAGACTTGCAGAGGGCTATCCCGCAATTAGAAAAAGAATTTAATTTACTAAAGAAAAGTCATGTTTAACATAAACGAGCAACTAAATAGAATTAAAGAATTCAGGTTGAGATTAAATAACCAGCCCGAAGAAAATCTGCCTCTACCAGTAAAGAGAATAGTTCAAAGTATTAAAAATATAGATAAAACAAAAAATAGGTTGCAAAAAAATACTTTTAAGAAAAATAAGGAAGTTAGCATTAATTCTATTATTATAAAACCTGTAGGGATTAGATGCAATCTTGGATGCACTTATTGTTCTGCAGAAACAACCCGAAAACGAAAGGGGTGCCCTGAAGGTAAAATGAGTCTTAGGCTGATTGAAAGGCTTATTTTACAGATAGACAAATACCTTCAGGGTCACATACTATTATATTGGCAGGGCGGAGAGCCGCTCCTTGCAGGGGTAGATTTTTACAAGCAAGTCGTAGAGATGCAAAAAGATATTTTACGAAATAATAAAAATGTTATGGTTGTAAATTTGATTCAGACAAATGCCACGCTTCTTAATGAAGACTGGATAAATTTTTTTAAAAAAAGTTATTTTGGGGTAACGATTAGTTTAGATGGTTCGGAATTAGACCATAATCTTAGCCGTAAATATATCGACTCTCGGGGTAGTTATAATGATGTGATCCATTCAGTCCAGTTGTTGAGAAGGAGTGGGCTTAAAGTAGGCGCAACAGCGACAATTAGTCCGTTACACAGCAGGAATCCTAAAGAATTTATCGAGTCATTTATAAAAGCAGGTATTTCGTCTGTGCATATCCGTCATTGTTATGATAAAGATTTGTTGTTAACTCCACTGCAATATGCCGATTTTATAATAGAACTTTTTGATGCATGGTTAAATACAGACTGCGAAATAGAATTCTCAATATTTAAAGATATATTCTTGAGACTATTAAATAGAAAGTCAGCCTTCTGTTATAATAATGGAGTCTGTGGTAGTTATCCTGCCGTTGAAGTAAATGGCGATGTTTGGTTATGCGACGAATCATTTACAAATAAAAATTATTTATGGGGTAATATAAACAAAACAAATTTTATTGATATGATGAAAAGTAAAAAATATAAAGATTTTTGCAGAATCAAACAAAGGGTTTATAAGAAATGTTTTTTAAATTGTGAATGGTTTATTTTTTGTTTCGGAGATTGTTTATATCATTATACTATAGGCACGAAAAAAGAACTCATCGGAGATAAGAATTATTATTGCGAAGGCCTAAGGAAAATCTACGAATATATTGTTTATAAGATTAACCGGATTATGGAAGGTAAATTATAATGTCTATAGTCTTAGCAAATAATAAAAACAATTTAGAAGAGTTTATAATAAATATCGGTGACATTTTAGTTAAAATATGCGGGAAGAGATTAAATGGGATAAGAGAGAATTATAGGGGGTTTATTAGTGAAAGAAAATCTGCAGATGCCGTTTTAAATTATAAAGAGATTACCTTAAAAAATAGAAAATACCAAAAACAGAATAATTCTCAACAGGATATAAATTTATTTTTAAAGATTTTAAAAAGAAACACCCTTATTTATGGTCTTTCTAAAGAAATGCTATTAAAGAAAAAGGATATTAATAGCTTTTTATCGCATTATTTTTTTGCAAAGGCTTTTGACAATTTTAAAAAAGATAGAAACAATAACGATTGTTTATTAATCAATAGAAGCATACTTTTTTATAACCGAATCCGGAAAGAAGGCACTCTATTTTTTCTTGCCAAAGACAATAAGCATGTTAGAATATTAGAGATAGATTTAGCTTTACGGGTTATATATTCTAAAGTTTTTTGGCATACTAATGGCCTTTTCTTCCATTGCGCCGGAGTTATTGAAGATAATAAGGCTTATCTTTTCCTGGGTCCAGGAGGCATAGGTAAGACCACTATAGCAAAAAAATCACAAGAAAGGCCAGTTCTTTCTGATGATATGGTTGGGATAAGAAAAGTTAGGCAGGGGTATCGTGCATTTGCTACCCCGTGGGGCCGTTATCAGAAATTCTGTAGAACAAATAGACTTTATGTGCCGATTGGTTCCGTCTTTTTTCTAAATAAAGATAAGAAACTAACTTTCCGGGAGATAACTGCAGCCAAGGCTATTACGTTAGGGTTATCACAAAATAATATTTTTTATTCAATATACACAACAGATTCAGAATTTAGGTTTATTTTTAATTTATTAAATAGTTTTTTTAGGTTATTCCCAGCATGGGAAATGAGTTTTTCAAAGAATTCAGATTTTTGGTCTTATTTACCCAGAAAGGAGGGAAGGGACGATGAGAAAAATAAAGAGAACGAATCATAAGAATTGCAAAATAAGAAAAAAAACTTTTCAGGCACCCAAGATTTATCCTTTGAGTTTGGAAAACCCTGCAGGGATAGGTCAGTCGGGGAGCTGGGCTAAGTCGAGTCAACCGATTACTAGTACCGGCGTGCCAGACATTACAGGACAACCATCGCCAGGGGTTTCTGTCATTGCGGAGTAAGCAATAGAAAATTAAATATTTTAGTGAAGGCAAAAATAATTCTTGATTTCAATTAGAAAAATAGAGAATTTAAGATTGAGAGAGGGCAGGGTATTAGTTTCAGTCAAGAAATACGCCTATTTACTGGAATCTATTTTTCCAGAAGAGGCGGTTATTATAAATATTAAGAAGAGGACAGTATATCTTTTTAATTCCTCTGCTACAAAAATATGGACAATCTTAGATAATAAACCAAGGGGATTAGATTATATAACGAATAAATTTTGTAAAGACATCAAAGTTAGCAAAATAAAGGCCAGAAGAAGTATTCTAAAATTTTTTAGACAGCTGTCTAAAAGAGAATTAATTGATGAAAAAAGAATTACTCTTAATTAATCCCGATATAGTTTCTAAGGATATGGAAAATGAAAGATATTTGTTTAATCCCGTAACCGGTTGTATCCAAGTTATTAATGAGACGGGAAAATTTATCTATATGAATTGCAATGGCAGGTTTTCGAAAAATGAAATTATAGAAATGGTTATAAAAAACTATACAGGAACCAGCCAAGAGAAAATTAGAAAACAAGTTAATGGATTTTTAGAAAAGATGATAAGAATGGATTTAATTCAATCATTTTCAAAATAATAGATGGCAATAACAAAAGAAAATCTTTATCAAATAAAAGATAAGATTACAATAGCCTTAGTGAGGCAGGCCTTGGATGAGAGAAAAACTGTTTGGTTTGCCATGCAGGGTAGTTCTATGCGGCCCCTTCTTAAAGATGGGGATTTTTTAGAGATTAGAAAACTAAGACAAGAAGATTTCAGGAGAGGCGATATTGTCGCTTTTCAAAAAGATGATTCTGGTATTTGTATAATCATACATCGCTTAGTTAAAAAAGAAAACAATTTTTTCCTTACTAAAGGAGATGCAGTTATTGGAATGGATTGCCCAATAGATTTTAATAAAATTTTAGGAAAGGTAATTAATATTAAACGAAATGGCAAGATTGTATGTTTGAATAATTCCTATAGAATTTACGGTTTTATTACGTCTTATCTAAGATTGCCCTGGTTTTACTTCACCTTTAAAAAGAATATCAGGGCCCCCCAATTAATCCCTTTAAAAATATTCAGGATACTAATCTTTTTGACCAAGAGACAGTCAAAGTTAAACGCAAAGTTTATTTAACCCCGTCTTTAAATTCTTATAACGCACCGTTAAAAAATAAGCTATTGTATGGGTAAATTTTGTAGCCTTTGCTGAATTGCATATTCCTCTGGCGATAAAGCGCAATAAATGCAACATCACTGCAGCAGTATAGATAAAAATAAATGAAACTTTTAAGAAGATATTTTTCTTGGTCAGTACAGGAAATAAGTCCGAGAAAGCATATTTTAAGCTTTTATTTTTATATTTTTTTGCAGTCCTTATGTAATCTTTAATAAAAATTCCAATACTATAATAGTGGTTGAATATTTGTTGATCTGCCGGGAAGAGATTATAAAAAAATGAAGATAAGCCGCCGAGTTCTTTTATGATCACCTCCGGGATAGATACCCCCGCCCTTTCCTTGGCAAACTTAAGCCCCCTGTAGATAAAAAATTGCGCTTTCCAGGAAAATGCCTTTCTAGTAATTTTTTCCCAATCAATATTTTTATAATGATAAATAATAGCTGATATATCCAAGATACAGTGTAGAGATGAGCTATGCCTATTTACAAGGTCTAAGCAGCGATAAAGCAGAGAGTCTTCAGCAGATAATATAGATATAGTATTTTCTAAATAATTTATGCTTTGAGAGTCTCTAAATAATTCTTCGATGTTTAAATTTATCTTTCTTTGTTCTGCGGCACTATGCAACAGGTGGCAGTGAATTTCTATTAGTTTCCCTGCGGGTTCCTTACATAAAGCCAAATTATGACAAAAAGGCGTTAAGGCATATTTAATCTCTTTGTAACCGGCATTCCTGAAGAATGCCTGGGAGTTTCTTGAGTCCTGTTTTCGTACCAAAATATCTATATCGTCTACCCACCTTAATCCTAAATGATCTTCATAAATGGTTTGCAGGAAGTCCGTGCCTTTTAAGAAAATTATTTCAACACCGCTCCCTTTAACTATACTGCATATCTCTAAGAGTTGTTCATGCAGCTTTAGATTGGATATTGCAGTATGATAATGCGAATTCTTCAAGTTATTATAATAAGAATCAGGGATAATTTCTTTTTCTATTTCTTTTAGGTTTTTTAGCAAAAGATAAAGGGCCGGGGCAAAGGACCGATAGTCTTGTTTATTAATAATGTAATCCCAATTTATATTTTGTATATTTGAAATACCTGAATAACAAGGAGCATTTAAATTATTTATATTTGAAGATAGCAAAATCAGTTTATCTTCAGCAGAAAATTCGATATTATCAAACATTATTCCTTGCTCCTTTTTTGAAGTCGAAGACTCAACAGACAAAATTATATACTGGTTCAGCGAAAAAATAAACCCTTTTTAACGCAAGAGCAAACGGGGCAAAAGAAAGCGTAAGATTGACTATCGCCAAAAAGTTGGTATAATTGGTTGAATTGATGCCGATGTGGCTCAATGGTAGAGCAAGGCTTTCGTAAAGCCTGGGTTGGTGGTTCGATTCCACTCATCGGCTCCATAGATAGTTAGGATTCAAGCGGCAGAAGCCGGGGGCTTGCTATAATCCCTTCTGCGGGCTTGGCTTGCTATATGTCAAAATTTAGAGGGGTTTTAAAAAATCGCAACTTCTTTTTACTCTGGCTTGGGCAAATAATCTCTCAACTGGGAGACAGGCTAGGCCAGATGGCCTTAATTGCCTTCGTTTATTTAAGGGCACCGGGTTCAACCATTGAAATAGCCAAAATCCTTTCCTTTACCATAATACCCGTATTTTTAATCGGCCCCATAGCAGGGGTGTATGTGGATAGGTGGGATAGGCGCAGGACGATGTTTACCTGTGATTTCTTGAGGTCGATTTTAGTTTTAGTAATCCCGCTATTTTTATTCTACGCCAAGATAATCATCCCTATTTATTTTATTATATTTATAGTATTTTCTATCGGGAGATTTTTCGTGCCGGCAAAATTATCCATCATCCCGGATCTCGTTGAGAAAAAGGACTTACTGATGGCAAATTCCCTTGTTAATACTACAGGTATGATTGCGGCAATATTGGGATTTGGCATTAGCGGGGTGCTGGTAGAGCATTTAGGCGCAAGGAGCGGCTTTTACCTGGATGCCCTGAGTTTCTTGGTTTCTGGTTTGCTTATTTTTAGCATCGCCAAGAAATCGGCTGCCTCTTCAATGAACCTTAAAAAGGTGAGCAAAGAGATAGTCGAGGTAATTAGAAAATCAGTATTGCAGGAAATCAAGGAAGGGGTCTTGTATTTTATACAAAAGAAGGATATCAGGTTTACGGCGGGGATAATTTTTATATTATGGTCGGCGCTGGGGGCAGTTTATGTGGTTTTAATTGTGTTTGTGCAAAAGACTCTGCATTCGGCTACCCAGGATTTAGGGCTCCTGATTATGTTCTTAGGTGTAGGCTTATTCATGGGTTCGCTCATTTACGGCCGTTTCGGCCAAAGGCTATCGCGCTATAAAATAATATTCATTTCTTTGATTTTAAGCGGCATAATGCTCGTTGTTTTTGCCGTCGGAGTTGACCGCAACCCCAGTTTTACAGTCGCCGCGCTGCTTTCTTTCTTATTAGGCCTTTTTATCGCACCAATAATGATTGCCTCAAACACAATTATCCATCATGCAAGCGATAACGGGATGATGGGCAAGATATTCAGCTCACTTGAAATAGTAATGCATTTGGGCTTTTTATTGTTTATGTTTATAAGCAGTATGCTGGCAGAGAAATTTTCTCAACTTTATATACTGGTTGGCATAGGCTGCTTATTCAGTATTGTGGGGATGATCCAGCTTTTATATCATCGTAAAACCTCATGGTTCGATTGATTAAACTTCCAGAGCACAAACACGAAACCGAAAATCTGGCAATAGAAAAAATGCCTTTGCCGGCTTATGCCTATATCCACTTAAGCCAGCATTTAGGCAAGATTTGTGAACCGCAAGTAAACATACAGGATATGGTGCTTAGGGGCCAGAAAGTCGCCAGCGTCAAAGCCCATGTTTCTTCTCCCATACATGCTTCTATTTCAGGAAAGGTTACTGCCATAGAAGATCGGCCGCACCCGGTTTTAGGCAGGTCCAAGGCTATTGTTATTGAAAACGATGGAGCTGATCGTGCATTAGGCCAGGAGAGCAGGAGAGCACCGGAAGAAATAAATAATCTTACTCCAGATCAGATACGCAACATTGTCTTTGAGGCAGGTATAGTGGGGATGGGAGGGGCGAGTTTTCCCACGCATATTAAACTCAATCCGCCAAAGCCGGTTGACACCCTGATTATAAACGGCGCTGAATGTGAGCCGTATTTAACCGCAGATTACAGGCTGATGGTAGAGAAGACAAGAGAGATTTTATCAGGCATAGAATTGGTAGCGAAATGCCTGGGAGTTAATAAGGTGCATATAGCCATTGAAGACAACAAACCCGAAGCAATTAAGACATTCAATGCGATATGTGATAAGCGATATGTAATAGGCGTGTTAAAATCAGAATATCCACAGGGAGGAGAAAAACAACTGATAAAGAGAATACTAGGTAGAGAGGTCCCGCGAGGAAAGCTTCCTTTTGATGTTGGCGTAGTAGTGCATAATGTAGCAACTATTTTTGCGATTTATGAGGCAATATATATGAATAAGCCCTTATACGAACGCGTGGTAACTGTCACTGGCAGCTGTCTGTCCAATCCCAAAAACCTTTTAGTGCGCATAGGAACTCCCATAAAAGAATTAATTGATTATTGCGGCCCGTTGAAAAAAGAGCCGGCTAAGATTATCATCGGCGGTCCGATGATGGGTATTGCCCAGTATACCACCGATGTCGCGGTCATAAAATCTACTACCGGTATTGTTTTAATGGGCAAAGAAGAAGCTGCAATTGCAGAGGAGGAGTTTTGCATCCGTTGCGGCGCCTGTGTCAGGGCCTGTCCCGCAGGCCTTATGCCCTGCCTGATAAATTTAGCCTCAGAAAAAGAACTCTGGACAGAATCAAAGGCGTATTCGGCGCTGGATTGCATTGAATGCGGTTTATGTAACTATGTCTGTCCGGCGAGAAGAAAATTGACTCAATCCATAAAGAGGGCAAAATTGGAGATAAGCAGATGAAAGAAATGGTGCGTTATGGTTTTATCCTGGCGTTAATCTGTACTGTTGCCAGCGGCCTGCTGGCCACGGTAAATTCCTTTACCAAGTCCAAAATTATATCCCAGGCGCAAGCAGAAGAGGAGGCGAGCCTAAAAGAGGTGGTTCCTCAGGGTGAGCGCTTTGAAGCGATAAAATCCCAAGCAGGGACTATTTATTACCGCGTTTACGATAAAGAAGCTAAGTTTATAGGAGCAGCTTTCAAGGCTTCCGGCAAAGGCTATTCCAGCACCATTGAAACTATGGTGGGAATGTTGGAAGACGGCACTATTACTGCCATAAAGATTTTGAGCCAGAATGAAACTCCCGGGTTAGGGGCAAATATTGTAGGACAGGATTTTACAGGGCAATTTACAAATAAAAAAGATTTGAGTAAGTGTGAGGCTATCACCGGCGCAACCATTTCCTCAAGGGCAGTGATTGAAATGGTTAAAAATAAAGCTGAAGAGATTAAAGGATTGATACCCCGTTAGAAACTTTTTTTAACGGGGCAGTTAGGAGGTTTCTAACGGGGTGGAAAATAGGCTTATCGTCAGCAGCTCTCCGCATCTACACAAGGGTGAATCAGTAAGCAGGATTATGTGGATGGTGGCAATTAGCCTTTTGCCTGCTGGTGTTGCAGGCATAATAATCTTTGGTTTGAATGCGCTTTGGGTCAGTATTTTGTCTATAATCACCGCCTTAATTACAGAGGGCATTTTACAGGTATTAACCAAAAGAAAAGTCAGCATTTTAGACGGGAGTGCATTTGTTACTGGTTTATTATTAGCTTATAATCTACCGCCCAATGTACCTATCTGGTTGCCGGTTATTGGTTCTTTCTTTGCCATTGCCGTTGGTAAACAGGTTTTTGGAGGTTTAGGGCAAAACATCTTTAATCCTGCATTGGTAGGAAGGGTTTTCCTTATGGCCTCCTGGCCAAAATATATGACCGCTTTTAGCCGGCCATTAAATTACGATGCCTTAACTTCTGCTACGCCGCTTGCCTCGTTGAAAGAAGGAAAGATTTTGGAGAATATCCCCTATTTGGATTTATTTTTAGGCAAGAGAGGCGGGTGTATCGGCGAGGTATGTATCCTGGCTTTGCTTCTTGGAGCGGCTTTTCTTTTAATCAGGGGTTATATATCCTGGCATATACCGGTTACCTATATAGCCAGCACAGCAATGCTTACTTATATATTTGGCCCGAGAGGCTTATTCAGCGGTGATTGGCTTTTTCACATCTTATCCGGAGGTTTAATCTTAGGCGCCTTTTTTATGGCTACGGATTATGTCACCTCGCCTTTAACCAGAAAGGGGCAAATTATTTTTGGCATAGGTTGCGGTTTATTGACCGCAATTATCAGGCTTTGGGGAGGTTATCCGGAAGGCGCATCTTATGCGATATTGATGATGAACGCTGCCACTCCAATCATTGACCGCTATACTAAGAACCGGATATACGGAACACGACCGCTATGAAGAAATTATTAAATGAATTTTTAAAAGGAATCATCAGGGAGAATCCTACTTTTGTTCTGGTATTGGGGCTGTGCCCGACACTGGCAGTGTCAGTTTCAATAATCAATGGTATCGGAATGGGTATCGCAGCAACCTTTGTCCTCCTGGGTTCTAATATTATTATTTCTTTGATTAAGCGAATCGTCCCGGACAGGATCAGGATTCCCTGTTTTATCGTGGTTATTGCTACGTTTGTTACGATTGTAGAGATGACGATGAAGGCCTATAGCCCGGCATTAAATCGTGCCTTAGGCATATATGTGCCGTTAATTGTAGTGAATTGTATAGTTTTGGGCAGGGCAGAGGCATATGCGCAGAAGGCCGCAGTAGTTAATGCTTTCTTTGACGGCTTAGGCATGGGCATTGGTTTTACACTGGCTTTAATTTTAATCTCCGCAATAAGAGAATTTTTTGGCTCCGGTCAAATACTGGGACAGACTTTATTTAAAGGTTTTGAGCCGGCATCTATTTTTGCCATGCCTTCCGGAGCGCTTTTAGTTATCGGATTGTTGCTTGGCTTTTTTAACTTTTTGAAAAATAGAAAGGCACAATGAATCCCGCACAGTTTATGACCATATTTATCTCAGCAGTATTTATCAATAATGTTATACTTTCGCGTTTTTTAGGTTTGTGCTCTTTTGTGGCTATTTCCAAAGAGACCAAGCCTGCGCTGGCGATGAGTTTAGCCGTAATGTTTGTGACTACCATGTCGTCTATAATTACCTGGTTTATCTATAGATTCCTGCTCATTCCTTTTAACCTGACATATCTGCGCACGATATCTTTTATTCTGGTAATTGCTACCTTTGTGCAGTTTGTTGAAATGGTGATTAAAAAAACCAGCCCGCCCCTTTACAGGTTCTTTGGGATTTACCTCCCCTTAATTACAGTTAATTGTGCCGTATTAGGCGTGGCAGTATTGAACATAGATATGTTTTTTGTTAATGTAAGGGCCGTTCCGGGGAGTTTCTATTATTCGGTATTTCAGGGGGTCTGCGTGGGCTTGGGTTACACGATAGCAATGCTTTTGATGTCAGGTATCAGGGAAAGACTAGACTTATGCAACGTTCCCAAATCGGTGAAAGATTTTCCGCTTGCCTTTATCATCGCTTCGATTATGAGCCTGAGCTTTTTGGGTTTCAATGGATTTAAATTCTAAGTGAGGCCATAAGTTATGGAGGTAACTATAAGCTAATCGACATAACTTATATGCATGAACTCCCCCGCCGTTTTACTTCGTTTTGTGAAACAAAACGAAACAGCGGGGGTAATTCGCACAATAACTTACTCACACTCCCTTGCCTGCCTTAAGGCAGGCAAGGGGTTCGTAAGTTATGTGCTCATTAAATGGATATCTTAATTCCTATATTAACTTTGGGTTCTTTGGGTTTATTGTTTGGCATAGGCCTGGCAATTGCTTCAAGAAAGTTAGCTGTTCAAGTTGACCCGCGTCTGGAAAGAATTCACGGCCTTTTACCAGGCTCAAACTGCGGTGCTTGCGGAGGAGCAGGTTGTTTTGGTTTTGCCGAATCTGTCCTTAGCGGCAAATTAAGCGTTGATGCCTGCAGGGTCAGCAGCGAGGAAACCAAGGAAAAAATAGCTAAGATGCTGGGTCAAAATATAGAAAAGAAAGTAAAATTAGTGGCTACCCTGCATTGTTACGGCGGGAAAAAAGTAAAGGATAAATATATTTATCAGGGAATAAAAACCTGCGTGGCAGCAAATATGCTTGCAGGAGGATTAAAAACCTGTACATTTGGCTGTATAGGCTTTGGCGATTGCGTGCGTATCTGCCCCTTTAACGCAATAAGCATGTCAGATGAGGGGCTGCCCGTTGTTGATGAAAAGAAATGCAAGGCATGCAACAAATGCGTGATGATCTGTCCTAAGAAGTTATTCAGCCTGGTCCCGGTAACAGGCAGGGTTTATGTTGCCTGCCGCTCGCAAGATACAGGAAAATATACAAGGCTTGCTTGTCCCGTAGGATGCATTGCCTGCCGTAAATGCGAGCAGATTTGCCCGGTAGAAGCGATTAAGGTTATTGATAATGTGGCGGTAATTGATTATAAGAAATGCACTTCTTGCGGTAAGTGCGTAGATGTTTGCCCTACAAAGACAATAAGGAAAAAATAATGTTAAATATAGCACAGAGAGGTGATAAATGAATATAGCTGTTTTTGCTTCTGGCCGAGGGACAAACTTTGCCGCGATAATCAGAGCGATAAAAAAAGGCAAGATTAAAGCAGAATTGCGCTTATTGGTTTGTGATAATCCGGCTGCCGCAGCATTGAGTAAAGCTAAGAGAGCGGGCGTAAGAATAGCTTTAGTTAAGCGGCAGGATTATCCGGGCAAGAAAGAGTTTGAGGCCGCAATTTTACGATACCTGGAAGAAGAGAAAATAGACCTTATCGTGTTAGCTGGCTTTATGCGTATGCTTAGCCCCGAGCTTGTCGCGGAATTCAGGAATAAAATTATAAATATTCATCCGGCGTTGCTGCCGTCTTTTAAGGGCAGCTCGGCAATAAAGGATGCGTTTGATTACGGGGTAAAAGTTACCGGAGTTACAGTGCATTTTGTAGATGAAAATATGGATAGCGGGCCGATAATTTTACAGCAGGCAGTCGGGATTAAAGAGTCCGATACCCTGGAATCATTGGAGAAGAAGATACACAAGGTAGAACACAAGCTTTATCCGCAAGCAATAAGATTATATGTGGAAGGTAAATTAAAGATAGAAGGAAGGAAGGTTGTGGTTTCCCGTCATTAGTCGCTAGCCAGAACTGCCGTTTTGTTTAAGATAATTCTATTATTGGTAAACAGGTTATTTAATTCAAGCGTATTAAAATCCTTAAAATCATAGGTTTTTACGGTATTGGCGACAATCTTTAGAATCTCCTTGTCCACGTCAGCATTTTTATCCAATTCCGGTTTCTGAAATTTAAGTTTTATACGCTGGGTAATCTGCTCCAGGACAAAATCCCGCATGGAGATATCTTTGTATTGGAAATGCAAACCATCTTTATCCCCGCTTATTTCCGGAGTGATGTTTGTGTTCTGTATAGTGCGATGGTAATATTCATCGTAGGAGATCAGGCCGTAAGATATCTTTTTTAAATCCAGATAATACACAAGGGTAATTATTTCAAAGGCATTTTTTATATCCGCCGTTACAACTGCGTAAAATTTCGGCTCGCCGTTTTTAGAATGTTCCATGCTGAATGTTACCCTGCGGATTATCCTCCAGACGCTGCCCATATCTTCCGAAACATCCTTATTTATCTGATAGTAATTTTTTTGCTCCGCAGGCGGGATATTTTGTATTTTATACTCTAAACGGAAGGCGTCCTCTTTAAACTCATTCTTAATTTCTTCTATTTTAAAGATTTCGGTAGTGATATCTGGTTTTTCGCTCTGTTTGAAAATATCTTCAACAGGTAAATAAACCCATAGAGTGTCACCTATCAATTTTGCTTTTACATCCAGATTATATTCAGTCTTACAGAGTTCCTGAATTATAGATTCAATTTTTTCTTTACTATAGGTAGGAACGGTTGAAGAGGTGCAGCCACAGATAAGCGTAAGTGCTAAGCATGTTTTAAGTAGGCCTAGCTTTACCGAATTCCTTAAAAATTGCTTCAATTTCATCATAATTGAGTTCTTCTTTGGCAAGGAGTTCTTGGGCTAATCGGTCCAAAAGAATTTCCTCTTTCTTAAGTAAATCCGAAACCTCTTTGAGGCAGGTTTGCAGTATATCCTGGACATCTTTATCTAAAAGCGCTTTTGTGTTTTCGGATATTTCCGATGTAAACCCAAGTCTTTTTAATAAGGAAAGTTGCTGGAAGTTGCCGAGTAACCCGGATTTTCCCATTCCAACCTGATATACCATCATGTGCGCGGTATATAAAGCGTTACCGAAATCTCCGGATACTCCTGCAGTAGTATATCCAAACTTCATTTTCTCAGCGGCATAGGAACCCAAAGCAATCTTTATTTCGCTCAAAAGCAGGTTCTGGTCTTCTATAAATATATCTTCGCGTTCAGGTACCCAGGTTACGCCTCCAGTGTGGCCCCGAGGTATAATCGTAATCTTGAATACGTCTTTTGAGGGCGCAAGTAGATAAGTAACAATTGCATGCCCGGCTTCATGGTATGCTGTTTGCATTTTTTCTTTTGCAGTCAGCTTAATTCTACGCCTTAACCCCAAATACAGCCTTTCCCTTGCATCATCTATATCTTTCATAACGATTGACTGCCGTTTATTACGTACTGCAATCAAAGCCGATTCCCTTACTATATTGGCGATATCTGCAGGGCTTTGGCCAACGGTTACTTTTGCAAGCCGGTCTATCTTAACGTCATCAGGATTATATTTAACCTTGTTAAGATAGTACGCAAATAGTTTTTGGCGGTCTTCAAGATTCGGTTTATCAACATGGATTTTACGGTCAAATCTGCCCGGCCTAAGTAACGCCGCATCCAGAAAGTATTCGGGCATATTGGTTGCGCCGACAATTACAATATTGACATCCTTTTCTTTAAGCCCATCCATCTCAACCAAGAGCTGGTTTAAGGTAGTGTTAGTCTCAGTTTGGCCTCCAAAGCCAGCGTCAGCAGCCCGCTGTGCGCCTACCGCATCAATTTCATCAATGAAGATAATACACCCACCCTCTAATTCTGCCAGGTTACGGGCTCTTTTAAAGAGATTGCGGATTCTTCCGGCTCCGACCCCTACAAACATTTCCACGAATTCAGAACCTGACATGGAAATGAAAGGTAATTTTGTTTCTGTGGCAATGGCCTTGGCTAAATATGTCTTGCCGCAACCAGGGGGGCCAAGCATTAGTATTCCTCTTAATATTTTTCCTCCGATACGCTGGAGTTCTGCCCGGTCAGTAATTAATTTGACGACCTCCAGGGCTTCCTGCTTAGCCTCATCCATGCCTATAACATCATTCCAGTGAACTCCCAGTTCTTCTCCGGAAATGGATTTCTTGCTCGCCTGCGTAAATGATTGCGCGCCATGCTTGAAATACAGCCAGTACATCAGGAATGTATAGACAAAGCCAAATATTAAAGCCATGATTATCTGCAGGTATAACTGCAGCGGTATCATGGCAAGCTGGGACTGCCTTAAGTATGATTCCGCTTCATTCCAGGCGCGTATCCCTTTAATGATAAAGAAGATAAGAGAGATGCCCAATAAGCCCAGGCCCGCACTTACCAGGATTCTTATCCAGTACAGTCTCCAATAAAATTTAATTTTTTTCTTGTTCATATGTCTCCTTAAATAAGTATCTTAAAACATACCATAATACGGTATTTTAGTCAAACTATTTTCTCGCAAAAATCGTTTGACCTGATTTATTTGCCGTGTATAATATAAGCTTAATATTTTAACTTATGATTTACTAGGGTTCTGTACTTTAGAACCGTAACTGATAAGGAGCACAGAGAAATGGCAGAAATTAAACAAGTGAAGGCAAGAGAAATTCTGGATTCCCGCGGTAACCCTACTGTGGAGGTGGATATTATTTTGGATAACGCAGTCTTAGCGCGCGCTGCAGTCCCCTCAGGCGCTTCTACAGGTGAAAATGAGGCATTAGAATTAAGGGATGGGGATAAAAAAAGATACCTTGGTAAAGGCGTGCTGAAGGCGGTAGGCAATGTCAATAATATAATTGCACCTAAAATAAAAGGATTAAGCCCTGATTTTAAAAAGATTGACCAATTGTTGATTGATTTGGACGGCACGGAAAATAAATCTAAATTGGGCGCTAACGCTATTCTCGGTGTTTCGTTAGCAGTGGCGAAAGCAGCGGCTTTAACTGAAAAACAACCCCTATATGAATTCTTAGGCCAGGATAAAGCAAAAATTCTGCCTGTGCCGTTAATGAATATCTTAAATGGCGGACTGCACGCTGATAATAACCTGGATATCCAGGAATTCATGATTATGCCGAAAGGCGCGCCGACATTTAAAGAAGCCTTGCGTTATGCTGCCGAGGTATTCCATAATTTGAAGGCCCTCCTTAAATCCAAGGGCCTGTCTACATCTGTAGGTGATGAGGGAGGATTTGCACCGCGCCTTGCTTCTAACAAAGAAGCGCTGGATTTAATCCTGGAGGCAATTGAGAAAGCAGGTTATAAGCCCGGCCGCGATGTTTATCTGGCTTTGGATTGCGCAGCGAGTTCTTTTTATAAAGACGGCGCATATGTTTTTGAAAATCTGCAAAAAAACTCCCAGGATATGATTCAGATATATGAAAACTGGGCAGGTAATTATCCGATTCTTTCCATTGAGGATGGCTTAGGTGAACATGATTGGGCAGGCTGGCAGGAGATGACAAAGAGGCTAAAAGATAAATTGCAGCTGGTAGGCGACGATATATTTGTCACGTCCCCTAAGATTTTCAAAAAAGGTATTGCGCAGGCAATAGGTAATGCTATACTAATAAAGGTTAACCAGATCGGCACGCTTTCTGAAACCCTGGAAGCGATAAGTATTGCCAAGGAAAATAAATACAGGGCGGTTATTTCTCATCGCTCAGGAGAGACTGAAGACACAACCATCGCCCATTTAGCAGTAGCCACGAGCTCTGGCCAGATTAAAACAGGGTCTTTATCCCGCACAGACAGGATTTGTAAGTACAACGAACTTTTAAGGATTGAAGAAGAATTAGGTTCCAGGGCGGTCTATGCAGGGGTAGATTGGTAATGCTATCCACATTAAGAAAGGCGTTCTGGCTCTTTGGATTGTCGGTTTTTTTATTGATTATTTTTTTACCCGGTTATACAAAGCTACAGGAACTGCGGGATAAAAACCGCGATTTGGAAATAAAGATTAAGCGTTTAAACATAGAGTACTCGCTTTTGAAAGAAGAACTCAAGCGCATAGAGACTGACCCGGTTTATCAAGAGAAGATTGCCAGAGAAAAGATGGGCGTGGTGCGAAAAGGTGAAATACCTATTAAGATTATACCGGACAAGAGAAAATAAATTCTCTGAATTTAGCGGGGTGGAGCAGCCTGGTAGCTCGCAAGGCTCATAACCTTGAGGTCGCTAGTTCAAATCTAGCCCCCGCAACCAAATAACCCGCTATAAGCTGTAGCGGGTTTTTAGTTAAATAATTTTCAATCAAATTCCTAAGGAGGGGTCATGGACAGTAAAGATAAGATCGTCCCCAAAGAAGAATTAAACCTGGTGCTCCAGGAATTAAAAGAAAATCCTTTTGAGAAATTCAATCTTGCATTTTCTTTAATGAGCATTATCCCCTTCCTGGTATTCTTTTACCTTTTGATATCCCGCTTTTTTTCATTTGAGATTCTTCTCGGAGATGTAGGTATTATTTTATTTATCTCCCTATTTATTTCTATCCTGGGATTTTATATCGGTTACAGTATTATAAGAAATATTTTAAGAAAGATTATTTTTTATGCTGCTGCGGCTAAGTACAGCGACGAGCTAAAGTCAAGTTTTGTAGCAACAGTGTCGCATGAATTGAAGAATCCGCTCTCCATAATTAAGACAAGTATCAGTACGTTGCTTGGAGGGATAATCGGAGCGGTGAATAAAGAACAGCGCACCATCCTGGAGATTTGCCGCGATGTCTCAGAGCGCATGAACCGCCTGGTGATAGATTTATTGGATTTATACAAGATTGAAGCAGGGATGATTTCCCTGCAGAGGGAGTTCTTCAGCATCACAAAATTACTAGAAACACAGATAAAGGTATTTGAAATCCTCCTTAAAAACAAAGGCATGAGATTAGTTAAGGCAATTCCAAAAGAAGACCTTTCGATTTGGGGGGATGATGATAAAATTATCCAGGTAGTAAATAATCTTATAAGCAATGCTATAAAATATAGCACAAAAGGCGCTACTGTCAGTATCAAGCTCCTGCCTACAGAGAAATTCGTAAGGTTAGAGGTCGCTGATACAGGTCCGGGTATTCCTCCGGATAAAATAAATAAGATATTTACAAAGTTTGAAAGGCTGGATAGCAGCATAGAAGGGACCGGCTTAGGCCTTGCCATCACCAAAGATATCGTGGAATTACATCAAGGAAAAATCTGGGTAGAGAGCCAGTTGGGAAAGGGGAGTAACTTCATCGTGGTTTTACCGCTTGACCTAAGGAAGAATAGCGCTAAAGAAAGCAAACAATAATGCCATGCCAGAACAGCTCTGGAAGTTTATAGATAATTTTGGGGGTTTTGAATCTAAGCCGGCAGATAAAATCAAAAGCCTGTATTTGCCCCTTGCCAATGAAAAATTAATGTCTTCAGTTTCGCCGGATTTGCATGGGGATATTAAAACTGCTCAAAACTCTTTTTTGCTCTCTCCGGTATCGCGCATAGACCTGGTTAATTTAAAATCATCAAGGAATTTCTGGATTTATATTGACAAAGATAAGATTTGGTCGGCAGCCGGCGTCTCAAAAGATTTAAAACGGATTCAAAATGACCGCTCCCGCTTAAAGGCGGGGCTCCTGTGGCAGGAGATTTCCAGGGAAAATAAAGAGATAGGATTAAAAGCCAGCATTCTCTCTTTTGTGCCTGCATCTGATGAGCCTGTTGAGATCATGCAGGTTAAGATTACTAATGTCAGTTCAAAAAGAATAAATTTTATTCCTACCGCAGCCATCCCTATATATGCCAGGGGGGCAAATAATCTGCGCGACCACAGGCATGTTACTTCTCTTTTACAGCGGGTAACTTTGCACAAGTTTGGGGTTATTGTAAAGCCCACTTTAGTGTTTGATGAATCAGGGCATAAGGCCAATAAGTCTATTTATTTTGTTTTGGGTTGGGACCAAAACTTTAAGCAACCCGAATATCTTTATCCCACACAAGAGATGTTCTGCCATGAGTCAGGGGATTTAGAGGCACCAGGCAGCATATTAAAGAATGAATTACCTCAAGAAAAACTCATTCAGGGAAGGGAGGCAATGGGTGCCTTGCGTTTTGCCGATACCGTTTTAACCCCCGGGCAAACAAAAACTTATATTATTCTCTTAGGGATAGTTGAAAGTAAGCGTGAAATAAAAAAATATATAAATAAATTTAAGAGCTTAAAACAAGTTGAGGATTCCCTGAATCGCACAAAGGATTTTTGGATTACGCATGCCAAGCAGTTAGACCTTTCTACAGGAGATCCTGATTTTGAGAATTGGTTTCGCTGGGTAAGCATCCAGCCGTTTTTAAGAAAGATTTTTGGCTGTTCTTTCCTGCCTGACTTTGATTACGGCAAAGGCGGACGGGGTTGGCGCGATTTGTGGCAGGATTGCCTGGGTTTAATCTATAATAACCCGCATCAGGTCAGAGGCCTCCTCATCAATAATTTTAGAGGCGTAAGAATCGACGGTTCAAATGCGACGATTATCGGAAAAAAAGAAGGTGAATTCATCTCTGACCGCAATAATATCAGCCGCGTCTGGATGGACCACGGTATCTGGCCGTTATTGACCCTGGATTCATACCTTCAGGAAACAGGGGATTTTAAAATATTATTTGAAGAAGTCGCTTATTTTCGTAACCGCGAGCTCAACAGGGTCTCTGAAGTTGACCCTGACTGGGATGTTTCTTACGGACAGAGATTGAAGACCCGCTCGGGGAAAATCTATACGGGTACAATACTGGAGCACCTTTTAGTGCAGAATCTGGTACAGTTCTTTAATGTGGGTAAGCATAATCATATTCGCCTGGAGGGAGCAGACTGGAATGACGGATTGGATATGGCGGATAAGAATGGCGAAAGCATTGCCTTTAGCGCAATGTACGCATATAACCTGGAGTTGCTATCCGATTTATTATTGAAAATAGGCAGGCCTAAGATTAAAGTCGCCAGAGAATTAAAGCTGCTTTTTGGCAAAATAAATTATAATGACGCAAAAGCAAAGAAGAAAATTTTAAAAAACTATTTTAACAAGACAAAATTTATGGTTTCCGGAGCCAAGTCTCAGATAGATTGTGTTTGGCTGTCCGGCGATTTAAAAATGAAGTCAATCTGGATAAAAGAGCATATCCGTAAGCGTGAATGGCTAAAAGAAGGATTTTTTAATGGTTATTATGACAATCAAGGAGAGCGCGTTGAGGGCAAAAAAAACAATCTGACGAAGATGATTTTAACTTCTCAGGTATTCGCCATAATGAGTTCAGTGGCTAAAGAGTGGCAAGTAGAAAAAATTTTAAAGAATATAGAGAAGTATTTATTTGACCGTAAACTTAAAGGCATTCACTTAAATACAGACTTTAAGGAAGAACAGTACAATTTAGGCCGCGCCTTTTCTTTTGCCTATGGGGAAAAAGAAAATGGCGCATTCTTTAACCATATGGTTGTCATGCTGAGCTTCGCTTTGTACAAACGTGGGTTTAAAATGGAAGGATGGAGAGTTTTAAATTCTATTTATAATATGGCAATGGATACGCAAAGAAGCAAAATTTACCCCTGTCTTCCCGAATATTTTAATTTAGAAGGCAGGGGTATGTATTCGTATCTTACCGGTTCTGCCAGCTGGTATGTACTGACCCTCTTGACTCAGGTTTTTGGCGTACGAGGCCAAAACGGAGATTTGCTTATTGAGCCAAAACTTTGTCGCGAGCAGTTTAAAAATACTTCAGTGATTAGCATAAACAGGAGTTTTGCCGGCCGCGCTTTTTGCATTAAGTTTTCTAATCCCAAAAGAATAATATCTGATAATTACAAGATAGTGCGGGTGAGTTTAAATTCGCAGAATCTGCCTTTAACAGAAAACTGCCGCGTGATTATCCCGCGCAGGAGAATCCTTAGCTTACCTGCGGGAAAGATTAATAAGATAGATATAATTTTAACTTAAAGAGCAAAACTAAAAAGAAAGGAAACAGGGCTTGGCTAATCCTGATTGGAGTGAAAAAAGGCTGCACCCCAGGGTATCATGGAATTTTGTCGTAAAATACAGGTCCCATCAAGATAAAGATACGGCAAGCTGGGAGGTTGCGGTAATTCAAAATATAAGCAAGGGGGGATGTTATTTCTTCAGCGGCATTTCTCATAAGATAGGAGAGATCTTAGATATAGAGATACAATTCCCAAATTTACTTGCGCCAATGAAATTTAGCGCACAGGTAAACCGCTGTATACATAGTTCGGACCCGAATTTACCCAGGTACGGCATAGGCGTATATTTTACTGAAATGGATGAAAGCAAAAGGAATAGCTTTGAACAAACCCTTGATTTCTTTCTGAAGAAGAAGCCGAAAGCAGGCCAATCATAGCTCGACTCCTCAAGAGCATGTATAGAAAATGCATTGTAATACCGTGTATCTTAACCCTTGTTCTTGCGATTAGGACACTTGCCTGTGCTTCAGATAGCCCCGCCAGTTTTCCCGGCAAAATACGCCTCTCTGTGCAAGGCTCAACAGAACACCGCAGTACCTACTACGCAGACTACCTGCTTGCATTGTATTATCCCAAAGAAGAAGAAACGCTCATATTCTTTAATCCCAAAGAAACCATCCAGGACCCCAGCGCAGAAGAGCTTAACTTAGGGCTGGGGATAAGAAGAATAATTGCTGAAAAGTATATACTGGGAGTACATTTCTTCTATGATAAGAAACACTCGCATAGCAGGGCATGGCATTACCAGAGAGGATATGGCCTGGAGTTTCTTTCGCAGGCCTTTGATTTCAGATTTAATTATTACGACCCAGTCAATAAGCCCAGGGTTGTTAACGAGACTTATAATTTTGGCCAGACTAACTTAATACATTATAGCGATTATGAAGAGCCCTTGGAAGGGTTTGATATTGAGCTGGGTTTTCCCTTGCGCTTTAAGCCGCTTAAGACTACGCGGGTATATATCGGAGGCTACAGCTATAATTCGGGGCTTGGAAAAGATAAAAGAGGCCAGCGTATCAGGACTGAGACTAATTTCTTTGATTGGTTATCCCTGGATCTAACTTACAATAATTCAAGCAGTAACGAGGGGGAGTTCATTGGCGGTGTGCGTTTTACCATCCCTATAGAGCCGGGTAGGTTGTTGCAGGGGAAAAACCCTATACATAATGCTAGCCGCCGCCCCTATATAAAAGAAAGGCTCTTTGAGCGCGTTGTCAGGGATATTGATGTTCAAACTGAAAGCTCTACAAAGAATGATTTGGCTAGCGATGCCAATGGGGTTATAGAAATGATTTATGTAGACAATACCAACAACAGCGGTACAGAAGACGGGACACTCGCGCATCCTTACAACACCTTGGCAGAAGCGCTCTCTTCTGCACGTTACGCAGAAGGAAAATATGTTTATCTATTTAGAGGGGATGGAACCTCCAACGGCTACGCGGGCGAATTTACCTTATTGGATAATGTAATATTATGGGGTAGCGGCTATAACGGCGGATATGAAGGCTTGCCTACTTCGGGATACCCTATTATCGATGGGGGAGGCGGTGGCGCTGTAATCACGCTGGGTAATAACGATACAATTATGGGGTGTCAGATTCAGAATGCTGACCTTGGCATTTTTGGCACCGATGTTTCAACTATCATAAAATATAACAGGATTACCGGTAACTCAACAGACGGCATTTACTTAAGGAGCGCCGGAGGTGCCGTTATTTCATCCCAAATTCTAGGAAATACTATTTATGACAACGATGGAAGGGGGATTGACATACGTAGCGGGGCTACGAACGCCTCTTTTGTAATTTCAGGTAATACCATCAGCGGTAACACAACCAGCGGTATCTATATCACGCTGACGGGTAATACTGCTTTTAACGCAAAGATATCCCGCAATACTATTTTTAATAACGCAGACGGCGTAACCGTATCAGGCAGTTCTACAAATCCTGTTACCATAGATTTAGGTGGAGGAGGGCTTCTTTCAGAAGGATACAATTCTATCTACGGTAATTCCAATTACAATGTGGACAATTCTGTTGACGGGCTTACCATCAAAGCAGAGAATAACTGGTGGGGGCAATCTCAGCCAAGCGCTGCGAAATTCAACGGCAACGTGGATTACGACCCCTGGCTTACCTTTAACCCTAATTAATTAAGGCTGCTTTATTTTGTTTGCTAAAATAGATTATTTTTGTTATAATACCTTTTCCTTGAGAGCCAAAAGGAGCTGATATGATTGAGCGTTATAGCCTTCCGAAAATGAGCAATATCTGGAGGGATGAGTTTAAATTCCAGACCATGCTTTCCATAGAAATACTCGCCTTAGAAGCTCTTGCCAAAAAAAAGAAAGTCCCGGCTGATGCGCTAAGAAGAATAAAGAAAAAAGCAAAATTTAATCTGAAAGAAATCAAAGCCCTCGAAGAAAAAACACAACATGATGTGGTGGCTTTTGTAACTAATGTAGCCCAATATATGGGTGAAGATGCAAAATATTTACACCTGGGCCTGACCTCTTCGGATATTCTTGATACAACCCTCGGAGTACAATTAAAAGCAGCCTCTAAGATTATAGAGGATGACTTAAGTAGATTGTTAAAATTGCTCGCAGGCTCGGCAAAGAAATATAAAGATATGGTTTGTATCGGCCGCACGCACGGGGTGCATGCTGAGCCTATCACTTTTGGGCTTAAACTGGCGCTTTGGTTTGAAGAGACCAAGCGTAATTTAGAGCGCTTTAAAAATGCAGCTGCTGCAGTATCCACGGGAAAAATTTCCGGCGCCGTAGGTACTTATGCTAATATTGAGCCTGAGGTAGAAATTTATGTCTGTGCAAAACTGGGATTAAACCCGGCAAAGATTTCCACCCAGGTCATACAACGGGATGTGTATGCGCAATATCTATCTACGTTAGCGATTATCGGTTCGGGTTTAGAGAAATTCTCTACCGAAATTAGGCACTTACAGAGGACCGAGGTTCTGGAGGCGGAGGAGCCTTTTACTGAGGGCCAAAAAGGATCTTCTGCCATGCCGCATAAACGTAATCCCGTAATCTGCGAGCGCATCTGCGGATTAAGCCGCATCTTGCGCGCTAATGCGCTGGCAGGATTAGAAAACATAAGCCTCTGGCATGAGCGCGATATCAGCCATTCTTCAGTGGAACGGGTGATTATGCCCGATTCCACAATCCTCCTGGATTACATGCTCAATAAATTTATCTCGGTTTTACAGGGCTTGATTGTTTATCCGGATAATATGTTAAGCAACCTGGTCAGGACGCACGGGTTGATTTTTTCTCAAAGAGTACTGTTGGGATTAATGAAGAAGGGGGTCAGCCGTACCAGGGCCTATGATTTGGTGCAGAAATGCGCCATGAAGAGTTGGAGAGAGGGCTCTGACTTTAAGGAGAATCTTTTAGAAGATAAAGAAATTTCATCGCTTCTTAGCCGCAAAGAATTAGATGCAATCTTTGAATTAGATTATTATTTGCGCAACGTAGATAAGATTTTCCGCAGGCTAGGATTATAAGTACACATAGTTTACGGTATTATTTGCGTAAGAATGTAGATAAGATTTTGCGAAAAAAGTAGGTTTATAAAAGCGGATATTTTTTATTCCCGCCTGAAAATTTCTAAATAATATTAATAGACGTATGAATGCGTCTGATTAACCCTTGCAATGGTGCAAGAATATTCGTTACTGCAATGGCGCAGTAGAGTAAGGGTAGGTAAATTTTTTTTGCCGTTGTTTTAAAGAAAGGGGACAAAGATGTCTGAAGACAATGTTGTCATTACCAATGAATTACTAGAAAAACAGGGTTTATCCAAGGAAGAATACGAAAGAATCAAAAAATGGCTGGGGCGCCAGCCTAATTACACAGAATTAGGGATGTTTTCTGCAATGTGGAGCGAGCATTGCTCTTACAAGAATTCAAAACCAGTATTGAAACTTTTTCCCACTAAAGGAAAACAGGTTATTCAGGGGCCCGGAGAAAATGCGGGGATTGTAGATATCGGAGATGGTTTAGGCGTGGCTTTTAAAATTGAATCGCACAACCATCCTTCTGCAGTCCAACCCTATGCTGCCTCAGCTACAGGAGGAGGGGGATGCATACGCGATATTTTTACTATGGGGGCAAAACCCATAGGGCTCTTAGATTCCTTGCGTTTAGGCAATTTAAATAATGAACACGTAAAATTTTTATTTAAAAATATCGTCAAAGGTTTTACCGATTATGCCAATGTCGTTGGAATTCCGGTTTTAGCCGGAGAAATATATTTTGATGAATCTTTCGAAGGCAATCCCCTGGTTAATGCTATGACCTTAGGTATTGTAAAGACAAAATCAATAATAAAGGCAAGGGCAGGCGGCGTTGGTAATTTAGTGTTAATTGTGGGCGGGGCAACCGGCCGCGATGGCGTAGAGGGCGCGGCCTTCGCCTCATCAGGCTTAGACGAAGAGGCAGCCAAAAAGAGTTCTGCAGTTGCTATCGGTGACCCGCAGATGGGCAGGATTTTAAGAGAGGCTTGCCTTGAGCTGATAGATAGAGGTTTAGCTGTCGGTATGCAGGATATGGGCGCAGCAGGTCTGACGTGCTCTACCTGCGAGACTTCATATAAAGCCGGTACAGGGGTAGAGATTGATATTGCTTTAGTGCCGCGCAAAGAAGAGGGGATGAATGCATATGAAATTATGCTTTCGGAGTCGCAGGAACGGATGCTTGTAATTGTTGGTAAAAATAAATTGGAAGATGTAAAAAGAATTTTTGCTAAATGGAATGTCCCGGTGGATGTAATCGGTAAAGTCACGGGTGATGGGATAGTGCGCGTTAAGGAAAATGGAAGGATTATAGCTGAGGTTCCTGCAGCAGCCCTGGTAGAAGCCCCTGTCTATAAGAGAAAAGCGGCAAAGCCCAGGTATTTAGCAAAAGTTAATAAATTAAATTTAGCGCATATCAAAGAGCCGCAGGATTATAACCGCGTGCTTATTCAGTTGTTAAACAATCCTACCATTGCCAGTAAAGCCTGGGTTTGCAGGCACGCAGACCCCGCAGTTGGTAAAAATGTGGTTTTGGGGTTTGGTTCTGATGCAGGCGTAGCTGCGGTTGCCGGGACAAGTAAGGCAATTGCTGTGACCACGGATTGCAATTCTACTTATGTTTATCTTGATCCTTTCCGCGGGGGAGAGATTGCAGTAGCAGAGGCAGCTAGAAACGTAGTTTGTACAGGGGGCAGGCCTTTGGCTATCACTGACGGGATAAATTTTGGCAACCCCAAGAATCCAGAGGTCTTCTGGCAGTTTAAACAGGCGGTTTTAGGGATTTCTCAGGCCTGCCGGGCGCTGAATACTCCGGTAGTAAGCGGTAATGTAAGCTTTAACAATGAGAATCCCAAGGGCTCGGTTGATCCTTCGCCCATTGTAGGCATGGTGGGCTTGATAAAAGATAAGTCCAAAATAGTTACGCAATATTTTAAAGAACCCAACAATGTAATTTTACTTCTCGGCAAAAATAAAGAAGAATTAGGCGGGAGTGAATATCTCAAGCAGATTCATGGCTTAAAGAAAGGCAAATGCCCTTCAATTGATTTGAAATTAGAGAAGAACGTGCAAAAAACAGCATTGGAGGCAATAGAAAGAAGCTTGGTTCAATCTGCGCACGATTGCTCAGAAGGAGGCCTGGGCGTTGCTTTGGCAGAAAGCTGCATCAGTAATTCTTCTAGAAAGATTGGCGCTGTAATTAATTTAGTTACGAATAATATAAGGAAAGATGCGCTTTTGTTCGGCGAATCTCAGTCGAGGATTATCTTAAGCGCAAAAGAAAAAGATGTTAAGAAAATACTAAGCATTGCCAAAAAGAATAAAACACCTGTTTCAATTATTGGCAGGACAGGAGGCAGCAGGCTTGTCATTAACAAGTTAATTAATCAACCTGTTGATAGTTTATATAAGGCCTGGAGTACTGCTATAGAAAGCCGGCTTTAAAAAGATTTAAGAATAAAATTAGTCTATAGGTTTCTGTTTAGTCTGGCCGCTATCTTTACTGCTTAAGAAAGGAGCCGGGAGGACAATGGAAAATAAAAATTCCCAAAACGATTTTATTTCTGAAGACCCTTGGCGCGTATTTCGCATTATGTCTGAGTTTGTAGACGGCTTTGAGGTCCTTTCCGGCATAGGAAAGGCAGTTTCAATATTCGGCTCAAACCGTACTAAGGCAGGAAGCAAATATTACAAACTAACTGAAGAAATCGCGTATCTATTAGCTAAAGAAGGATATGCTATTATCACAGGCAGCGGTCCCGGTATAATGGAGGCAGCAAATAAAGGCGCGAAAAGAGCCAAAGGCAAGTCTATAGGGTTAAATATACAGATTCCTTCTGAACAGAAACCCAATAAATATGTGGATACACTCCTGGATTTTCGTTATTTTTTTGTCAGAAAAGTTATGTTTGTAAAATATGCTAAAGCCTTTGTGATCATGCCCGGAGGTTACGGTACGCTTGATGAATTTAGCGAGGCCTTGACACTTATACAAACCCAGAGAATAGATAAGTTCCCTATAGTATTGGTTAGTAGTGAATATTGGAGAGGGATGCTTGCCTGGCTTAAAGACACTCTTTTAGAAAATGGAAATATCAGTAAAAAAGATTTGGAGATATTTACTATTGTAGATAAGCCGCAAGATGTCGTGAAGGCTGTTAAGAACTTCTATACGTCTTAATTGAGGCCGGGTATGAGAGGAGAAAAAAATGAGCGGAATTTTTGGTGTAGTTTCAAAAGGTAATTGTCAGGAAGATTTATTTTATGGGACAGATTACCATTCTCATCTTGGTACTCAGTTTGCGGGTTTGGCTGTCTTTGGAAAAGAGTTAGTGCGTAAAATTCATGAGATAAAAGACAGCCAGTTTAAGTCCAAGTTCTATGAAGACTATAAGAAGATGCACGGCAATATGGGCATAGGCGTAATTAGCGCCAGAGATGAACAACCCATAGTAATAAATTCTAAATTTGGGCCCTTTGCTATCGTCACTAATGGTTTTATTAATAACGCCGATAACTTGTCCAGGGAATTATGCTCAAGAGGTTATTCTTTCAGCGAGCTTACAGAAGGCAAGGTAAACCTTACGGAACTGGTGGCAAAATTGATTATTAATGGTAAGAATATTATCGATGGTATTGAAAAGATGTTTGATAAGATAGAAGGTTCTTGCTCGCTCCTTTTGTTAAATAAAGATGGTATTTGTGTAGCCAGAGATAAGCATGGCTTTACGCCTTTAGCTATCGGTAAAAAAGGCAAAGCTTGGGCAGTTACTACTGAAAGTTCAGCATTTTTTAATCTTGGTTACAAGCTGGTGAAATTCCTTCAGCCGGGAGAGATTGTTTTCCTGGACAAAACCGGATTAAAAACAAAACGCAAGGGGAATAAAACCAACCAGATCTGTTCATTTTTATGGATTTATACCGGTTTTCCCGCCTCTTCTTACGATGATATTAATGTAGAGGTTGCCAGGGAAAAATGCGGTTGTTTGTTAGCCAAAGAAGATGCTGTTAGCGCAGATATGGTTTCGGGTATTCCTGACTCAGGTACGGCGCATGCTATTGGTTATGCTATGGAATCGGGTATTCCTTTTCGCAGGCCTTTAGTAAAATATACACCCGGCTTTGACCGCAGTTATACCCCTCCCTCGCAGGAAACGCGCGATTTAATTGCCAAGATGAAACTTATACCTATACCAACCATAATAAAAGGCAAAAGCATAGTATTTTGCGATGATTCAATTGTACGGGGTACACAGCTCAAAAATTATACTATCCAGAAACTAAAGAGGCATGGCGTCAAAGAGATTCATTTGCGAATTGCCTGTCCGCCGTTAATGTTCCCCTGCAAATTCAACTATTCTACCCGCAGTATTAGTGAACTGGCAGCGCGCAGGGCCATAAAGGCAATTGAAGGTAAAGACCCGAAAAAGGTAAATAAATATTTTGATGAAAATTCCAAAGAGTACAAAAAGATGGTCGAGTGGATTAAGAGGGATTTGGGGGTATCCTCTTTAAAATACCAGAAATTAAAAGACATGATTCAGGCTATAGGGTTGCCTGGAAATAAACTTTGCCTATACTGTTGGACTGGGAGATGCCATGAAGAGATTGACATATAAAAAAGCAGGAGTGGATATAAAAAAAGCGGGCCTTTTTAAAAAAAGGATTAAGTCTTTAGTAAGAAGTTCATTTACTAAAGAAGTCCTGAGTGACATAGGAGGATTTGGCAGTTTTTTCAGGTTTCCTAAAGAAGAATACAGGGAGCCTGTACTGGTTTCTTCTTCTGACGGCGTGGGCACAAAACTTAAAATCGCCATTTTGGTCAATAAACATGATACGGTAGGTATTGATGCTGTGGCGATGAATGTCAATGATATTCTTTGCACCGGAGCCAAGCCCTTATTCTTTTTGGATTATATCGCCTCCGGTAAATTAGAGCCGCATGTTTTAGTGGATGTAGTTTATGGCATAAATAAAGGCTGCATTCAGGCAGGTTGTGCCTTGATAGGAGGAGAAACTGCCCAGATGCCCGGTATGTATCAAGAAGGAGATTATGATATTGCAGGTTTTTGCGTGGGAATAGTAGAGCGCAGAAACATCGTAGATGGCTCTAAAATTGAAGCAGGTGATGCGGTGATTGGCTTGGAATCAAGCGGCATACACTCCAATGGTTATTCTCTGGTACGAAAAGTTTTCTCTAAGAAAGAATTGATACGTATGAACAAAGAATTGCTTAAGCCTACTCGCATTTATGTTAAGCCGGTATTATCCTTATTGCGGCTAGCGACTAGCGATACCTGCCTGCCGGCAGGCAAGGAGCGATTAGCCATAAAAGGAATTTCTCATATCACCGGAGGCGCTTTTTACGATAAGATTGCCAGAATTTTACCCGATAATATTAATGTAAGGATTAATAAACATTCCTGGTCAGTGCCGAAGATTTTCCAGCTTATCCAGAATAAAGGCGGCATTGAAGATAAGGAGATGTATCATACCTTTAATATGGGGATAGGGATGGTTTTAATTGTTGATAGTGCCGGGTCAGAAAGAATAATGGGGGAATTGGCGAAGCAGGGTTTGAAAGCATGGGTTATTGGTGAAGTAATACATGGTAAAAAAGAAGTAGAAATAGTTTAGAAAGGAAGGCAGGAATGAACATTTTATATTTGATAATAGCAGTAATCGTAGCCATATTTTTATTTGGAATCAGGATTGTCAGGCCTACACATCGGGGCTTGATTGAAAGGCTGGGCAAGTATAACCGTTTTGCTATGCCAGGATTTAACTGGATTTTCCCTTTCATTGAGCATATTTATTCGGTCAATATCACCGAGCAGATGGTTGATGCAGAACCGCAGGAAATTATTACTTTTGATAACCTGAATGCCCGCGTAGATGCCCAGGTTTATTTCAAGGTCAAACCCGATGAGGCAAGCGTGAAGAATTCTATCTATAGCGTTTATAACTATCAATACCAGATTGTTAATTTGGCCAGGACTACCTTAAGAAATATAATCGGAACCCTAACCTTAAAATCTGCCAATAGCGAGCGGGGTAAAATCAACGACGAACTGCACAAGACCCTAATGAATGAGACTGCTAATTGGGGAATAGAGATAGTAAGGACTGAGCTGAAAGAGATTGATCCTCCCAAAGATGTTCAGGAGACCATGAATAAGGTAGTCAAGGCAGAGAACGAAAAAATTTCCGCAATTGATTATGCCACAGCCACAGAAACTGCTGCTGACGGACAAAAAAGGGCTGAAATTAAAAAGGCAGAAGGTATAAAGCAGGCAAGGATTTTAGAGGCGGAAGGCGAGGCTGAAGCGATAAAGCTGGTAAATGAAGCGGCAGAAAAGTTCTTTGTCGGTAATGCCCAGGTTTTAAGGAAACTCGAAGCAGTTGAGCATGCACTGGCAAATAATGCCAAGGTAGTTATACCTACAAATACAGAATTGGTAAATGTAATCGGCGAATTAGCAGGGATTTTACCCTTAAAAAAAGAGAAAGAGCAAAAGTAAGGATATAAAGGGACTGTCCCCGTCAGAGCTATCAGGAATGCTTAAAAGGGGACTGTCCCTAAAAGAAAGGAATGGAAGAATGAGACATTTTATGAAGGCTTCAATTCTAGCTTATTTTTTATTTTTTGTTTCTATAGCCTTAGCGCAGGAAATAAATAATCAAAGCCTGCCCAAGATTAAGAATGTTCAAGAGAATACGCAGCAGGCTGTTGGAGAAACTGATGAGCAAAAATTAGAATTTACGATTAAGTCTGATAAATGGTCGTATTTATTAGGACATCCGATAACACTTGAGATAGTTTTGAAGAATAAAACACAGCAGCCTATTTTATTATGTGATTTCTTCGCCGATATAGATAGCATAGGCCAGAGGAGTAATTTTCTTTTTCAAGTATTGCGAAGTCCTCGTAATGAATCTGTCACTCAGCAATATATTCATAGTGAGCTCTTAAAAAAGATGGTAGTCCCCTTTGAAAGAACGCACCAGATAAAACCCGGAGAGGAAGTTATCTTTAAGGTAACGCTTGATAAATGGTATGAGATGCCCGTAGGAGATTACGCTATAACATGCACTTATTCATCCCCGTGTGGACAGGCGTCAGCAGATATAAATTCTTTATACGGTAACTTTACTTCAAATACAATAAAAATAAGAGTTTTTGAATTCGAATCGCCTCAAAAATAGATATGAGAATCTTGGTTGTCGGCTCAGGAGGCAGGGAGCATGCGCTGGTATGGAAGATAGCGCAGTCTAAATTAGCAGAGAAGATTTTTTGCGCGCCAGGCAACGCAGGGATTTCACAACAAGCTGATTGTATTGATATCAAAGCAGATGATATCCCCCGATTATTAGAATTTGCAAGAAAAGAAAGAATAGATTTAACGGTAGTCGGGCCTGAAGCGCCGCTCGCCTTAGGAATTGTTGATGAATTTAGCAAATATAAATTAAGGATATTCGGGCCGAATAAGAAAGCTGCGCAACTGGAAGCAAGCAAGGTTTTCGCCAAAGAGTTAATGGCTAAATACGCCGTGCCCACGGCTGACTTTAAAATATTTGACAATTTGGATGAGGCAAAAAAATACATAGAAAGAAGGGGCGCTCCTTGCGTAATCAAGGCAGACGGCCTGGCGCAGGGAAAAGGCGTGATTGTTGCCAAGACAATAGATGAAGCTATACAGGCTGTTACTTTAATTTTAGGAAACAAGATTTTTGGTGAAGCAGGTAGCAGGGTGATTATTGAAGACTGCCTGGAAGGCCAGGAGGCTTCCATACTTGTTTTTACGGATTCAAAAGAAGTGGTTCCCTTAGCTTCAAGCCAGGACCATAAGCGCATTTTTGATAATGATGAAGGCCCTAATACCGGTGGCATGGGTGCTTATTCCCCTGCGCCGGTTGTTACAGATGCATTATTCAGAGAGATTCTGGAAAAAATAGTGCATCGTACAATAGACGGATTAGCAAGAGAGGGCATAGCCTACAAAGGTGTTTTATATGCAGGCGTGATGTTAACCAAAGACGGCCCGAAGACTTTGGAATTCAATGTGCGTTTCGGAGACCCTGAAACGCAGGCAATCTTACCGCGCCTGGAATCAGACCTTTTAGAGGCAATGTTAGCTACCAGCGAAGGAAAATTGAATAAACTCTCTTCACTCGGCGGATTAAGCTGGATGAATCGCGCCTGCGTTTGCGTGGTTTGTACTTCCAAAGGTTACCCCGGGAGTTATGAAAAAGGGAAACAGATTTTTGGTTTAGAGGAAGCGGCAAAAATGGAAGATGCGGTAGTATTTCATGCGGGAACTAAAAAGCTTACGAGCTCAGGGGTTGGCGAGCCAAAAATTATTACTAACGGGGGAAGAGTTTTAGGCGTAACGGGATTAGGCAATACCATAAAAGAGGCGATTGATAAAGCCTATCAGGCAGTTGAGAAGATTCATTTTGAAGGCATGCATTATCGCAGGGATATAGGCAGGAAAGCAATCTGAAAAAAGACAGGGACGGTTCTCAAGCTGTTCGGGGACGGTTCCCATTTAAAGCGAGAACCGTCCCCGATTGAGTTGAGAACCGTCCCTATACGGAGGTGCTATGAAGAAGGCTGTAAGCATAATCATGGGTAGCCAGTCTGATTTAGAAACAATGCAGGAGGCAATTGATTTATTGAAAAAATTTAAAGTCGGCTTTGAGGTAAAGGTTTTATCAGCGCACAGGACACCGAGAGAATTAGCAAAATATGTAGAGTCTGCCCCAAAAAAAGGCGTAAAAGTTTTCATCTGCGCAGCAGGAGGGGCAGCAGCGCTTGCAGGCGTGGTTGCAGCCCATACTACCGAGCCCGTGATAGGTGTTCCCATAGAAACCAAAAGCCTTAAAGGGCTGGATTCATTATTATCCATAGTACAGATGCCTGCCGGAATTCCCGTTGCCTGCATGGCGATTGGAAGAGCAGGCGCAAAAAATGCCGCAATATTTGCTTTGGAGATTTTAGGTATTAGGGATGCTTCCATAAATTTGAAATTGGCTAGCCATAAAAGAACGATGGCCGCAAAGATTAAAAGAATTAAGCTTAAGATATGATTAAAACTAAGATCGTAAAAATAGACCCATCCAGCCCGGAGTTTTATCTTATAAACGAAGCTGCCGAGGTTTTAAAATCCGGGGGCTTAGTGATTATCCCTACGGAAACGGTGTATGGCATCGCAGCCAATAAGTTAAATAAAGACGCTATAAATAGATTATACGAAATTAAAAACAGGCCCCAGGATAAACCTTTTTCTATACACATAGAGCGAAAAGATAGAATCGAAGAGTTTGCCAGGGCTGTGCCGGTTTGCGCTTATAAGCTCATAGACAAATTCTGGCCAGGGCCGTTAACCTTAATCCTGAAATCAAAGGATACGGGAAAAGTAGGGCTGCGCATGCCGGATAATGAAATTGCTTTGAAAGTAATTGAAGAGGCGGGGATTCCGATAGCTTGCCCGTCGGCAAATATTTCCGGAAGGAACGCGCCTGTAACTTTCCAGGAAGCGATAAAAGACCTTGAGGGTTTAGTGGAGCTTGCCGTTGATGCAGGCAATACCAGATTGGCTGCGGAATCTTCGGTGGTGGATTTGACGGTTGAACCTATAAAAATTGTAAGGTTGGGTGCCATAAAAAAAGAAGAAATTGAGGCAGTAGTTAAAAACAAAACCGTACTTTTTATCTGCTCAGGGAATTCCTGCCGTTCTGTCATGGCGCAGGCCTTGTTAAAGAAGGTGCTCAAAGAAAAAAACCGGGCAGATGTTGAAGTCTTGTCAGCAGGGACATTGATTCTTTCAGGCCTGGGTGTCACTGAAGGGACAAAAGAGGTTTTAAGGAGAGAAGGGATAGATGCGTCGGCACATCGTTCGCAAAGGGTAACCAAGGAGATGATTAAAAAATCCGATATTATATTGGTTATGGAGAAGCAACACGAAGAAAGAATCTTGAGCCTTGCCCCGGAAGTAAAAAATAGGCTTTTTTTATTGAAAGAATTTGCTAAAATAAACGATAACAACCTGAATATTGTTGATCCTATAGGCAAGCCTCTGGAATTTTACGAGAAGACATTCCAGGTAATCAAAGAAGCCGTAGAAAGGATAAGTAATATAATATGAAGCCTATACTCATCGCCTCAGACCACGCAGGATTTGCCTTAAAAGAGAAACTAAAATCCTACATGCGAAGAATTGGTTTAGAGGCAAAAGATTTAGGCACTTATTCTGATGAGCGCTGCGATTATCCTGCTTTTGCTTATAAATTAGCCAAGGCTATTTCAGAAAAAAAATACAACCGCGGCATCTTAATTTGTAAAAGCGGAATAGGCAATTCCATTGTGGCAAACAGGCTACGCGGAGTACGCGCAACATTGTGCTACAATACCAAAGCAGCCAGGCTAGCCCGCGAACATAATGATAGCAACGTATTGGTATTAGGTTCCGGTTTTGTAAGCGAAGCCTCGGCCAAAAAAATTTTGCAGGTCTGGTTAAATGCAGAATTTCTGGCGGGGAGGCACAAGAGGCGCCTGAATCAAATTAAAGAAATAGAAAGACAAATATGCAGCGAAAGAAAAATATGAAACATCTAAACAGCGTTGACCCGCAGATTTATCGGGTAATAAAAAATGAATTAAAAAGGCAGGAAGAAAACCTGGAGTTAATTGCCTCGGAAAATTTTACTTCAGCAGCCGTACTTGCGGCACAGGGCTCAGTTTTAACTAATAAGTACGCAGAAGGTTACCCTAAGCATCGCTGGTACGGGGGTTGCGAGAACGTGGATGAGGCCGAGAATCTGGCTATCGAGCGTGCAAAGAAACTCTTCAATGCCGAGCATGTTAATGTTCAGGCACATTCCGGCACTCAGGCGAATATGGCTGTTTACTTTGCCGCGCTAAATTTAGGCGATACAGTTTTAGCCATGGATTTGTCCGCAGGAGGCCATCTTTCGCATGGCCACCCGCACAATTTTTCCGGGATGTTTTATAAAATTATCGGCTATGGTTTAGACCGTAAAACCGAAACTTTAGATTATGACCGGATTCTGGAATTGGCAAAAAGGCACAAACCAAAAATGATTCTCGCAGGCGCCTCCGCGTATCCCAGGAAGATTGATTTCAAACAGTTCCGTAGGATTTGCGATAAAACAGGCGCGTATCTTCTCGTGGATATGGCGCATATCGCCGGTTTAGTGGCAGCGGGAGCGCACCCATCTCCTGTGCCCTATGCGGAATTCGTCACTTCCACCACGCATAAGACATTACGCGGGCCGCGCGGCGGTTTTGTAATTTGCAGGAAGGAATTTGCCAGAAAAATAGATTCCCAGATTTTTCCCGGTATACAGGGCGGGCCGCTGATGCATGTGATTGCAGGCAAGGCCGTTTGTTTTAAAGAAGCGATGAGCGCAAATTTTAGAAAGTACCAAAGGCAGATAATAAAAAATGCGAGGGAACTTGGCAAGGCCCTTGCAAAAAAAGGTTTTCGCATTGTTTCCGGCGGCACCGATACGCATCTGTTGCTAGTGGATTTAACCCCTAAAAGAATTACCGGTAATGATGCGTCGCTTGTTTTAGAGCAGGCAGGCATTACCGTTAACAAGAACCTCATCCCCTTTGACAGAAAAAGCCCTGCCGTAACCAGCGGGATACGCTTAGGCACTGCGGCGGTAACTACACGCGGGATGAAGGAATTTCAGATGCGTAAAATCTGTGCACTTTTAAGCGATGCAATAGACTCAAGCGACAACCCCGCTAGGCTAAAGGAGATTAAGAAAGAAGTTTTAAATTTGACCGCAAGATTTCCCCTGTATCCGGATTTGAAGATTTAATTTAATTCGCATAGCAACCTATGTTCATTACATTGCGTAAGTTGCGAGCTCATTAAAAATGAAAAGAAAAATTAAAGCAAAACTCAATCGTCCCAGCTGGGACGAATATTTCCTGGAAATGGCGCGCCTGGTTTCCAAAAGGTCTACATGTTTGCGCAGAAAGGTCGGGGCAATACTGGTAAAAAACAAAAGGATCTTAGCTACCGGATATAACGGGGCGCCCTCAGGCCTTAAGCATTGCATTGATATCGGGTGCATCAGGGATAAGCTAAAAATTCCCTCCGGAGAGCGCCATGAGCTTTGCCGCGCATTGCACGCTGAACAGAATGCGCTTATCCAGGCAGCCCTATACGGAGTTTCTGTCAAGGCAGGCACGCTTTACGCTACTAACCAGCCCTGTATTATTTGCGCAAAAATGCTTATTAACGCGGGGATTAAGGAAATTGTGATTAATAACGGCTACCCTGACAAGATGGCAATGGATTTCTTAAAGGAAGCAAAGATAAGGGTGAGAACTCTTAAGGCGATAAATAGCTAAAATGAAATGCCCTTTTTGCGGAAACAAAGAAGACAAAGTAGTTGACTCGCGCGCTACTGCAGAAGAATCAGCAGTGCGGCGCAGGCGTGAATGCGCCAAATGCGGCAAGCGCTTTACTACTTATGAGTACGTGGAAGAAGTGTCCCTCATGGTAATAAAGAAAGACGGCCGTCGTGAGCCGTTTGACCGCAAGAAGATTTTAGCCGGGATTATGAAAGCCTGCGAAAAGAGGCCTATTAGCATAGACAAGATGGAGGATGTTATTACGCAGGTAGAGCGGAATATACAGAAAAAATCCGACCGCGAGGTTTCCTCCTCCCGCATCGGAGAAATGGTAATAGAGAAATTAAAAGCCCTGGACGACGTTGCTTATGTAAGGTTTGCTTCCGTATACAGGCAATTCAAAGATGTGGGGCAATTTATGGCGGAGCTGAAGGACGTCTTGAGCCGTGAGAAACGCAAGGCAACCAGATAAGGAGATATTGCGCCTATGGTAGAAATGGAGCTAAACAAAATCGTCATTGATGAAAAAAGGCATGACCAGTTGATTGTTCTAAAAGAGAAGGAGGGAAACCGCGTCCTGCCTATTGTAATCGGGCTTTCCGAGGCATCGGCGATAAAATTAAAGATTAGCGGGTTCATCCCTCCCAGGCCCCTGACCCATGATTTATTGCATTCGCTGATTGAGAATTTAGATGCCACCATCGATAAAATTATCATCGATAAATTAGAAGAAAACACCTTCCATGCAAAGATAGTTTTAAAAACTACTTCCAATTCCCTTAAGGTTATTGATGCCCGTCCTTCAGACAGCATTGCCCTTGCAGTAAGGGCGCATGCACCAATATTTGTTGAAGACGACATAATCACACGATCAGAGATATTCAACCAAAACAAATAGGTATTTATGAACTCTCGCGTCTTTAATCCAATAGACCTTGAAATTATAGGTTTGGTCTACCGCTTCTCTAAAAAAAGAAAGAGAAAGCTTTACCTCGTGGGCGGCTTCTTGCGCGATATTCTTTTAAGGCGCAACAGGGACAATCCCGACCTGGATTTTTGTTTGAAAACAAATGCTATAAGTTTTGGCAGGGTTCTTGCTAAAGATACCGGGTCTAATTTCGTTGTCCTGGATAAAGAGCACGGTGCCTGCCGTTTAATAAAAAAGATAGATAATAGAACTTATACACTGGATTTCACGGATTTTCGCGGTGCGAATTTAGAAGAAGACCTTCGGCATCGCGACTTCACATTTAATGCTATTGCCTTAAGTTTAGAGGAATTTTTTACCCTTCATCTTGAGAAAAGAGGAAAGTTTTCATTTAATGACCTGAATAAACTCCTCATCGACCCCTATGAAGGCAGAAAAGATTTAAATTTAAAATTAATCAAGGTGGCGGATAAAAGCGCGTTCGTCGAAGACCCCCTGCGTATTTTACGCAGCTTCAGCTTTTCCTGCTTATTGGGCTTTAAAATAGATAAAGAAACGTTAAAGTTAGCTAAATTACACAAAAAAAAGCTGTCCACTGTTTCCTGGGAGCGTATCCGTGAAGAATTATTCAAAATTTTAACTGTGCCAAAATCCTTTGATTGCGTGATTCAAATGGATGAGGGAAAGATTTTAAAGGTAATTTTCCCGGAGATCGAAAAGATGCGCGGTTTGTGGCAAGGGCCTTATCATCACCTTGATGTCTGGAAGCATTCCCTGGAAACCCTAAAGAACTTAGAGACCATATCCGAAGATTTCAAGGATAATCAGGAAATCAGAGGTTATCTAAAAGAATTTATTGCAGGAGAGCACAGCCGCCTGGCGCTGCTTAAACTAGGCGCGCTTTTCCATGATATAGGTAAGCCTGGCGCACTGCGCCGCGAAAAGGGAAAATTAATATTCCACGGCCACGAAAGAATTGGCGCTGCGATTACTCAAAATATTGCCCGGCGCCTGAAGCTCTCTAATATAGAAACAAATACTTTGAAGACCATGATATTCTGGCATTTAAGGCCGGGTTATCTGGCGGATAATGAAGTGCTCACTACCCGTGCTATATTTCGATTCTTTCGCGATACTAATACAGAGGCATTGAGCGTACTCTTGTTATCACTTGCTGACCAGAGGGCAACCAGGGGGGGGCTGACTACCCCGGAT
>Ga0265297_10001833_pt1 | contig 46755 bp, 76 predicted proteins | sample Munlanlwell13791_FD_192502 | JGI IMG/M metagenome (GOLD analysis project Ga0265297, IMG submission 192502) | Leachate microbial communities from a municipal landfill in Southern Ontario, Canada - Leachate well 137-91 | ecosystem: Engineered > Solid waste > Landfill > Unclassified | place...
TGAATGGCTTGCCTATGCGACAGAGGAACATGGAGAGCTTGCGGAGGCCATATCGGACTTTGTCTATAACCGAGGGTTGCAATCTGCCGTTGTCAAAGAGGCTATACAGGCGGCAACACTGCACTTGAAGATAGCCGAGATGTTCTTGAACTATGACAGACCTATCATCCCGCAGAAGCGGGAAAAATAAAAGGAGGTAAAAGATGTGGCAAGGTAAACCAGTAAGAGAGTGGACAGAGATTGTAATGGGCTTGGCAAAATCTTACACCCCGCCCTTGTGTGGTGGGATAAGGAGGGAGTGAAATGACTACAATAGGAATTACATCTGGTATGAAAGGATTTTATGCTGTCTTATATGACAATAATTTTATGCCAATTTTGACGGGAGATGGTCACAAGTGCAGAGAAGATGCAGTTAGAGATGCAAAAGAATGGTCTGAGGCAGATAATATACCTCTTGACGAATCTATATCTGTGCCGAAAGTTTGAAGGAGGAGTAAAATGAGCATGACCGACCTTGAATTAAAAGACCCACGTATTTTTGAAATGGTAATGGAGGAACAAGACAAACAGGTCGCCAAATGGGGAATACAGGACAGACACCCTTTTGAATGGTTGGCCTATGCAACAGAGGAACATGGGGAACTGGCAGAGGCTATTTCGGAGTTCGTCTATCGGGGTGGCTTGCAATCTGCCGTGGTGAAAGAGGCTATACAAGCGGCAACACTGCACCTGAAGATAGCCGAGATGTTCTTGAACTATAACAGACCAGACCACGGGAGTCCTCATGTCCGCAAATAACGCCATCTGCATCAAGAAGTTAAAGATTGGTTATGCCGTATGGCATGAACTTAATCCTGATGAACCACGTATGCCGAAGAAGGCCAAGAAGATCGTCAATGCCAATGATGCCATGTGGTACGCAATCGGCTTACAGGACGGCATAGGCGTGGTTGAATATGGCATTATTGATGTTGAGTAGCCCCGTCCATGAGGGATAATGTCCATGTCCAGGGGTAAAGTCCCTAAAAAGTGGCACTTCTGATGATTGTAGGGGTTATTTCTTGCGTGGTGTATATCCCACTTCCTTGTCGGTAGCGGGAGGGATCATAAACTGTAATCTATGTATGACATTATGCGTTAGTTCTTTGACGTAGTCCTTTGAGTAAATCGTTTCAAGGTTTGTCGAGACATCGCCCATAAGACATTCAAACGCTTCATGTTGAGCAAGATAGGCAATGGACAGATCACCGTCCCTCATCTCTGCAAGCTGAAAAAATGCATGTCTATCAGAGGGGTTAATATCAACCATGGCATCGCTGTCAATGTTGACTATGGAAAACTGGTGACAAAAATCCTGCTTACCTAATTTAGCGAGCCAATATAACAGGTGTGCGGTATAACATTTTAAATCTTCGGGGGTAGTCTTAACCTTCTCACCACTTCTCTCACGGACAATAATCTTGTTAATGGCCTTGGCAATGAGGGATACATTGTCACTTTTCTTACTCATCTATTAATTCCCCCACTTCATTGTCAATCCACGTTGACCGGAAATCGAAATCGAGATGCCCTTGCATGAGCCATTTATGAGCCATTTTTCCACTACAGTTGTTGTTAAATCTGCAACAAGTGGTGTAAAATAGGTTACAATTGTGTCCCATTTTGGTTACACTTTATAGTTTGCCTTTACAATTAGTGTCATTTTGCGTCACTATTTGCCGATAATACCTTTTCCATCCATTCGATAGCCCACCCGTTATATCTCTGTGCTTTCCGCACATCCTCTATGCCATTCTTCCAGGGGCATCGGGTCAGATATATCCATGCCGTGATGACGAGATAGCCCGTTACCCATTCATCGGGGAACTGTCCAGAGCGCACAAAGTCAATGACCTCGATAGAGCCATGCGTATAATGAGACGGCTTATCTACGTTGTCAGTCATTTATCTTCCACCCGTATTGCAGACAGAAATTCTCTACTCGCTGGATGTTGATCTTCTTGCTTGCCACATAGCCGTATAGTTCTGTCTGTGCGCTCGGATGGTTCTCAAGGTATTTCAGCATCCACTTCATAAATTCCTTATCCTGTTCGGCTGTCCATTCATGTTCTCGGAACCAGCCTTCTTTGCTCATGTCAATATCTTCACGCTTGACCCCTACCATCGAACACATCTTGTCCATTATTTTGATGAGATGTTTGCTTGTCATACTGTTATCAATTCCTTGTACGTAAATATACAATTATTGTATAGGTTGAGAATCATACCGTTATCAATTCCGTTTTCGCTATCTGTCTATCCTCAATATGCCACTTTACATAACCAAGCTCAACGGGGTCATATCCAGCCCTCTCTGCATATCCGCTTATCGGGGAACCATCTACATCGTCAGTTTCATCGGTGTATAGCCGTAGAAACGAACCCGTAGCGAAATAGTATCGTTGTTCGGGAGGGATGTATTCAACATCACCCATGATCGGCTTGAGATACCTGCCTTTCAATTTAGCATCTTCCTGTTTGAGATATAGTTCCTCCGGTTCAACTGCTATCAGTTTATGGCAATGACCCATGGCCATGATGACCGCCTGACCATTTTTCGCTTCAAGTTTCCTTTTCAGGTTTGCCATGAGGTTGGCCTTGCGCTGTATAGGGTCTTTTGCCGCCGATGTAAGGGTATAACCATGCGAAACGAATATGCGGTACATAAGACCATGCTTATCGTAGACATTGACAACCGCAGAATATGAGCCATAGACTACCGTGTTCTTGCCCTTGCATTGCTTACTAAGATCCTCGCAGATATATTGAGCAAGATTGCCAAAACGCATGAGGGCATATTCGTGGTTTCCGAGCAATACAAACTTTAGCCGTTGAGCAATAGGGGAAAGTGTATTGGCGGAACGTTTAGCCTGTCTGAGAGGGATAGGGTCATTGGCGGTAAAATCAAACCTGTTATCGTTGATATTGACTGCCTCGACAGCATCCCCCATGTGTCCGGCATAGGTGTGCTTGTCTGCAAGAATATCATTCATACAGGTCTCTATCCCGTCATAGGTGCACATTTTCGAGCCGTTATGGGTATCGCCAAACAGGACAAATTTATGAGACGATGGAAGGTAAAGGTCTATTATTCGCATGAAGAACCCTCCCTGCATATAAGACAGGATTTACGATCCTTATCTATTTCGGGGTCAAGTTTACGTCCACAGCCAGAACAGCGGTTTTGTTCACGGAAAGAGGATTTATATTTGATAGATCGTTGTGTATTTTTGGTCGCACATACGGGGCAATACATGATATTGGCTTCAAGGGGCTTCCGGCAACGGTAACAAATACCCTGTTCTCTAAATTCCTTTACCCGCTTACGGTTATATCTATTGTCAGATATACGTTTTTTTTCAATATCCATAAGCCTCCCTATAACATAAAAGACCGCAGGGGGTCATACGGGAAAGAGTATCCCGCAATCATATTACTATGATTCCTGCGGCCTTTATTGACTTGCATTGATTATCTCTCTTTGTGCCATGACCCTACTCTATCCTTTCATGATTCCGACAAAATGTCAAGAAAATTATTAATTATTCTATAAACATTTCTCTCTCATCGAGCCTACGCCTCAATAACCCATGTATGATTTTACCATTCGCCCTGCACCACTTGGGGAACTCCTCTGCGGCATCCTCGTACTCCTGACGGTTGACCAACATACGTAAAGTGCTTCTCTGCAAAGCACCTGCACCACAGTTGAACGTGAAGGACACAAGGGCATCGAATTGATTATCAGACAGGGGAACGGAGATATTTCTCAGGACTGCCCGCTCTGCCTTGCCAACATCCTTGGCAAGAATCAATGTTCCGTCTTCTTCTGATAATGGTTCATCTATTTGTTCGCTGTCCAACACTACATGCCCGTAGCCGATTGTTTTCTTACCAGCAGGGCAGATATAAGAGTATTCCGAGAACGCCTCAAACTGCTTGATGAAGTCAAGACCTCGTTGCGTGATGTGTCTCATTTCAGCCTAAAGACACGGGAAGCCATGCGCTGTCCAAAATAATACGAAAGTACCAGCATCAGGCATGACATATCAAGTTCCGTGTAAGTGTACTTTATCGCATCGAGGATGGTTGTCCCGCTTGCCGTTGTCATACTCCACACCTGTGCCAGCTTGACCGTGCAATACAGCCCGACAAAGAGATAAGCCACAACGGGTCTGACCGTTCCATTGAGTAGACCAAGGACAGCATCAGCCCAACCGACACCCGTTGGAGTTACCTTTGCCGATTCGTACAGTGCCTTGCTCTCCGATATGTCGGCTTGGGCGTTTATTTCTTCCAACTTTTCAGTATGCAGTTGAGATTGTGCCTCCATCTGCAATTTGAGAATGTCTATCTCATGCGCATTGTCCTGTTTCTGCTTGAAGTATTTGAGTATGTCGGGGATGAACCCGCCGACAAAGCCTATAATGCTGGTTAAGATTGTGAACATATAACACCCCTTATCTGAATAAACTGATAAACATAAACATTGCACATGCCCCGAAAGCGAAACATATGACACCTACCAAGACCAATATATACCAAGGTATCATGCGCCCTCCTTCTTATCGTCTCCACAGCCCACCACAATATAAATTGCCTTGCCATCTTCGTATGCATCGTCAAATATGACATTTTTACAAGCAGGACTGACGAGAAGATAATATTGTTCTATAATTTCTGCCGCTTTTTCCCAATCTTCGGGAGACATTGTTTTTGCCCTTTCTCTTGGTATCGGGAAAAATAAAGTCAATGACAACACAACCAATAAAAGTATTCTTAATGCTTTCATTCTTTCACCTCGCACCTATCGCACAGGATATTGATAAACTTGATTTCATTGTAGTGTTCCTCAATGTCCCGTAAGTTCTTTCCAGTGGGACGCACCCAATTACCATATATCCTGACCCTTCCACACTTCGGACACTTGATTACCGTGTACTTTTTATCCCCATCACACCCCCCTTTGCAGAAGTTGTTTGATGTCCGCCTTTATCTCTTTCAAGTCCTCAACGATGTTGTCAAAGCGCACGTCAATGTTTTCCTGTTTGAGATTGCATATCGTGTCGTGTTCGTCCCTGCTCAACCACTTTATAGCCGCCGTTCCGTTTGTCCCGCTACTACGCTTTGACGATATTAATTTCAATACTATACCCCCTATAACAGTTATTAGAGTTCCTAAAGCTATGGCATCACCTATGGATAACATTATGCGCTCGTAAGATATGTTACGTTGCCCCAAATGGAACCAGTGTCAACAAGGGTTGTAAGGTCAGCAACGGCTCCTGTTGTGGCATTGTAGAAAACGAATAAAAGATTGCCAGAATTTATAAAAGAGTTAAACGTTATTGCTGTCCCCGATGCGTTATATGCCAATATGCCAGATAATGCGGCTATGGCATCGCCAGTGATGCCCGTTGCAAATAGTGTTAAAATATTACCGCCGACATTAAGATTCCACACCCCCTCTGTTTCACTTTTGCCTATATTGTCCTGTGCGGCATTCGCATCACCATTCCACCTACTTTGAGTTGTTACCTTTATTGTTCCGGCATCTGTTCCATTCTCAATGATGAAGATAAGAACACGCATAACCCTGTTTGCTGTACCATCACCCAATATCTGATTAGGGGTTTTGGTGTTAATCGTTGTATTAGTAAGTGCTGTTATTGTCGTAGCGGCAATAGTACCGCCCTCAACCTTGTCGCCACTTATTTGATTATCTGCAAGGGTAAGAGTGCCAGCAGATACATTAAGAGTGTTCCCTGCACCAACTGTAACCGTTCCGGTAAAAGTGGGATTTGCTATCGGAGCCTTGAGCGCCAATGCATCGAACACGCTATTACCATCTGGACTATGTGTAGTATCGCCGTCAGAAATAGAGGCGGCAATAGAATCGCCAACGGCATGTTTCTTATCAACAGCATCCTCAAGGTTGGCTTCCGTAATCTTTGTCGTCGCCCTTATGGAGTCCCCTGCATCGACAGGAACAGACAGACTCGTCAATTTGTGGGTATTCATGTTGATATTGGCAGTTACATTACCAAGCGTGGTATCAGTGCCTTGCGTATGTTTTAAGGATACTGCGCTATCAACATCTGTCTTGGTCGGCCCATCAGCTAACCCCGTAGCATCATCAACATGGTAAGGGATTTTGCCATCTGAAAGACCGGAGAGTTTGGCGGTTACAAAGGTGGGGGAAGCATCTGTCGTCAAGTCTTGATTGACAAGACTGTTATCTTCAACGGTTAGGGTCTTCGATGCCGCACCAAAAGCAATCGTTCCCGCATTGGTTGTGACGGTCAACCCTTTCGTCAATGTAAGCGTTTCTGAATCCGTACCCGTGATGGTGATTGAGGCGTTGCAGGTTAGGGTCTTACCGTCAGCAATAGTAAGCGTTGCGCTTGTCGTGGGGGTAGTTATAAATACCTTGTTGACCGTTACCCCTACGGCATTACCGATATTCGGCGTTACCAAGACGGGTGAATTACTGAATACCACCTTCCCCGTTCCAGTTTCGTCGGTTAATATCGTTGCAAGCTCGGCAGAGGTCATGGAGCTTAAACTGGTTGCCGCTACCGTTTCCCATGAAGGTGTATTTGCGTTCGTACCATCACCCGTCATAGCAAGATATTTCTTTGTCGAAGAAGTATTGCCAGTCAACCGGTTCCATGAAGCAGCACCATCGGCATACACCATATCGCCAAGAGCCGCAGCCGCAGGCATCTCAACGGTTGTCTTTATTTCAAGCGTGTTCGATGTGCTATCGAAGGTAAGGGTAATCCCATCACCAGCAGACAGAACGGCATTGACAAAGTTCTCTATCGCGGAAAACTTCTTATAGACATTCCTCATCCATGATTCAAGCTCACGGGGGTCGAATGAACCATCGGGACGCTTGCGGGGGATAGGGATGTCATAGGCTTTGATGGACAATTATCTTACTCCCATTGTATTATTTTCCTTCCTCTGTTTCATTGTCCCCAAGTGCATCTTTTCCAGCGATAGATAACAATTTTGTAGCAATGTTCATACCCAATTCGGTGTTGGCAGGTACATCTAACCCCTTTGTGAAATATTTTCTTCCCACAGGAGATAAATAAACTTTTGCAAGCGCTTTGGGTAAAAACCATATAGCTCCGGCAATATCGGGTCTGCCCTTTGCCATGTTTGTCAATACTGCCCTACCTTGCTGGAAGGTAATAACTGATTGTGCGGTTCCCGATGGGTTCCCTGCAAGACGTTCCGCACCAGAAGCCGCCCTGCTTAATTTCATCAGGTTATCAAGGGCAAGCCTTTCTTCTGATGAATAGATAGCGTTCAGTGTGGGTTCGTCAAATGCACTTACCGCCCTTACTGATGGTACGGGTCTATATGCACCGTATTCACTCATTTTCAATAACTTAGCCGTAAACGCTGTTTTGGCTTCATTGAAGGCATTATTTCCAACGGTCATTTTTACAAGATTGATATTCCCTGAATTATTCGGATGGAAAATCATATTCATGACTGTTTCCGGGGTAGACTTTTTGATAACACCAAGAAGGAATTTGTCGGCAACGGGTATTGATTCCCTATTTATTCCTTTTGTGACAGCATTAAGGAACGCCCGCCCTTCTCTTTGCCCCAACATCTCGGCAAGTTCTTCTGGCCTATATTTCTCAAGTTGTGACATGACTTTATCCCATGAAAAACCGCCTTCACCCTTTTCGGCGTTTTCAATTACCCGTGATACAAATTTCTGCTTCAAGGGCTCATAACCTGATTCACCAATGGCTTTTTTCAGTGTCTTTATTTCTGTGATGTTATTTGGTCTGAATATCGTATCGACAACCGTTTCGGGCTTGGAATATACAAGCCTTTGTATGTCCTTGTTTTTCCATACCGGAGCATATTCATCTTTGTAAAAAGCATTAGCAACTTTGAGCTTATCAAGGGCATCCCCGCCTGATTGTTTGGCTATTTCTTCAAAATCCCTATCAAGTGCCTTTTTCAGTTCCTTATAAATCCTTCCTTCATTGGTAAGCTGTCCCTTGAAGTTCGGATTATTCATCTTAATAGATAGATCCTCTTGACGTATCAGGTCGTTCAACTGTTGCCTGAACCCCTGCAATGTTTTCCAATCTTTTGTTGCTGCCTGTGTTTGTTCTTTCAGGAAGGCTTGCATCTGCGGGGGTAGGTCTTTTACACTTGTTTCGATGCCCTGCACGTTTACCGTGCCACCCATTTCAGCACCGCCCGTTACCCAATTAAGAATGGATTTCAATGTACCGCTTTGCGTGGGTAACTTCTCTATCTCTGTTTTGAATTTATTTGCAGTGTTCGACAGGTTGGCTATCGGCAATTCACCTTCCGGTACATTAGCACCTACTTCACGATATAGTGCCGTCTTTTTGGCAACGGCTTCCGCAGACTTCTTGCTCAATAGTTCCTGTGTTTTCATGCCAAGAGATTCATAGGTATCGGTAGAACCTATTTTTCTCAGGAGATCATCTGCAATTTGCTTTACGTCTTTTGTCTTTGTGGCTTCGCCTTGCTGTATCAGCTTATCAACCTTATCCTTTATCGCAAGCCCCACTCGTTCTACCGATTCGGGTGTACCCTTGCCTTCTGATAATTGCTGCAATAATCTTTCCCTTGCATTGGAAAGCTGCACCAATTGATTAAGTTCTGCGCGCTGTATTGTACCAGCAGAACCGGGGATAAAGTTCAATGCTTTTTCCATCAATCCCAATGACTTTGATTGTGTGATTTCAGCAGGGGATAAGGTAACACCCTCTTTTTGCGCTATCCTTGCCGTTTCTGCCATTTCGGGAGTTATCTGTTTGGCAAATGGTTGGAACAATTTTTCAGCACCATACTGTATGCCCTTACCTACAATCTGACCACCAGCCTCCATAGCACCGCCAGCAACAATATCCTTGCCTGTTTGGGTAAATGCTTCTGTGGCTGTTTCTGGTTTGCTTATGCCAAGAGATTGACCACTTAATTTTTTTACCCGTTCAGCGGCAGCATAGCCCATACCAGCAACAGCAACAGTACCCAATCCTGGACTGACGGCAGTCCCTGCCATACCTCCACCAACAAGCCCAAGACCTTCGGCGATGGGAGACACCACTTTATGCAGGGCATATAATGAGCCAGCCAATTCGGGGTTTTCCTGCGCCCATCGTGGTATATTTTCTACTTTAACATCAGGCGCACCACTTGTGTCTGGTTGCATAGAGCGTAATTCTGCGTAAGGAATAGCATCTTTGCCGGAAAAATAATCTCTCTTTATGGCTGCATCAATTACCTTCTGGTCAGTCCCATCGGGGAACTCAGCAACCATACCCCTTCCCTCTATTTCAACCCGTATAGGCATTATTGCACCCTGTTTCCCTGTGCGTCGTATTTTATAGTGTTGCCTCTCGTACCCCCTCCGGTTGTTCTGCGTTCGCCGATAACCATTGTGGGGTCAATCCCGTATCCCTTTGCATAATCTGAATATTCCTGTGCGGTACGGTTAAACAATTCCTGATAACCTGCCTTGAATTGACGTACCATGCTGATAATTGCCTGTCTATCCTGATCGGTAAGCCCCGCACCACCCGTCATTACCTTTTCTACCTTGCCCTTCAATCTATTTATCAATGCAAGGTTGGCTGGGGTACGTGCATATTCGCTTTCACGAACCACCGATGTCGGGTCTGTTATCTTATTGAACAAGGTTATCATGGCCTGATCTGAGGCAACTTTGTTACCCGTAGTCTGTGATTCAATAAGGGTTTTCTCAAGGGACGCAAATTTAGGCTGCACCTGATTGTATTCCTTTATCTCTGGTCTGGCGTTGAACTCCTTGCGTAAGGTTGTTTGTGTGTCGAGCTTCTGCTTTTCCGTTAAATCTGTTTTTGTGGGGGCATATGTAAAATGTTTCGGATTGATTGCCTGTTGAAACCCAATATATCCCTTTTGTTCTTCGGGGGTCATTTTTTGAAAATCCTTGTATTGGCCAATACCGCCCTTCTCACTATCTGTTTTCCTGAAATCCCACTTACTCCCGTCAGGCGAAAGCACGTGGTGGCCGATAATATTGCCCTCGTCGTCCCTTGCTGGTACAACAGTACCCTCGTCGGTATTCATGGCATTGGATATATCGGCATTGCCGAATAGCTTCTTCCATTCGGGTGTCTGTGCCATAGAACCGAGCAATGCCTGTTTTGCCTTTACGGGCAGTGTTCGTATCTCGTTGAAGAACTTTCCGAACCGTGCCGCTTTTTCCATCGGGTCTGTAGCCTTCTGCAATTCCGTTGCTGCGGCAATAAATTTCGTACCCATCATCGGGTCAATTTGCATTGCCTTCGCACCGTACATGGAAAGTCTTTCACTCATGGAATAAGGCACTTCAACCTTCTGCGTCTGTGTCTCTGCGGGGACATATTCTTCATTTCCCGTCATTCCCTGTGGCATCGTCTGACCGGAAAGGGTATATGTCTGTGATTGAGGTATGCTGCGGGCAAGTTCACGTAACGCCCCTGTCTTGTTCAATTCTTCCTGTAACTTCTGCGTCTGCATCATGTGACCGTACAGGCTTATCCCTTGCTGTTCGCCCTGCATCTGTGCAGTGCCAAGCCCCATTCCGATGCGATACATTTGTTCTGGTGTCATTAAAGGCATATCATCCCCCTAATATTTAAAGCCTGAATTATTGAACAGGGAATACATATTGTTATTTTGAAGCTGATTAAGTATGTTCTGGTATGCCGTTGTCTGACCATAACCAGTCATTGTACCTGCCCCCAATGCGCCAAGACCGCTATACAGGCTTGTCATATTATTTGCCGCCGATGTGTTAGCCGCCGTCTGTGCATTGCCAAGCGTTGCATACAGGTTTGATATGGTATTGGCAGTGCTCGTCCCCGTGCTTGCCGTATTAGCAGCAGCCGATGAACCGTATCCGGCAAGAGTATTGAGCCTTTCCCATTTCTTATCTGATTCCTCTGCCGATAACTGATTGACTATGTCGGATTGAAGTTCAAGCCCCGCACCTGAGTTATACAACCCACGTGCCGCCAGCGATTTGTCCGCCGCTTCCTGCGCTTCCTTCAATCTCCATGTATAAAGGGGTGATGTTTCAAGGTTATAGGCAATATCGGTCATATACGGCAGTGCACCAGTACCCGCTTCATAGTAAGGCTGAAATCGTTTTACCGTTTCATCATACTGCCTTCTCTGTTCGGCTATGCCCGCATAGATAGCGGCTTCCATGTCGCTTGTATCACTGCCACCGCCACCGAACAAGCTACCCAGGATATTGCCCCCCGCTGCCATTCCACCGCCTATTAATATTGCTGTTGCCGGATCCATTTTTCTACCCCCTTAATACGTCTACGTCCGCCTCTGCATCTATGAGGATGAGAGGTACGTTGTCTGTTACTGCAAATTCATATTGCCGTGAACGGTATACGCCAAGCCTTTTCATGGTTGTGATAAATTCTGTTTCCCCCACCTTGCCAAGAGATAGCCAGTGTTCGTTGCTCCATCTAACATCGCCATTATCGCGCCATTTCACCATGACATACGGCGTTGACGTGCTGCTTGCTATGCCCGTACCCTTCTTGAATTTCAAGGTAAGTGAATTGCATCTTTTGTTCGCAAGGGTATCATGGTCAACGTATCCAGTCCTTCTTGCTGTCCTCATTATGTTGCCGTCATCGTCATAATAGGACGTGGACATTTTATATATCTTGCCGTCCTTCCTGCTGCCTACGAGATGAAGGTTCCACGAAGGCGCATATTCCACGCAGTTGCCTATCCACGGTTCGTATTCTGCTGTGGTCGAGTTCCAATACCCCCACTCCGCCCAATCGTCATTCTTGTAGTCATAGGCAAATGTCCTGTTGGCAGTAGGGACTTGCATGACGTATAAACATTTCCCGCCCACCGTTACATGGTCTGCCTTAACCGAGGATATACCCTGCAATGATTGAAGTGTTGCATCGAAAGGCGTGGAAATGACCTTTGGAGTTCTCCCTTCAAGGCGTACAAGGCGTTTCTCGTTGTCAATGAAGAACCACGTATTGTCTATCGCTTTCAGGCTATAAGGAGCGAGAAGCCCCCTTTCCGTGTATCCCCCATCCTGCCGGGAAAAGGGTGTCGTTCCGTCATTTTGCCACGTCTCTATACTCTCACTCCCGAATAGGTATATTTCTCGCCATATCACACCCATTGCCTTGAGATAATCCGGCTTACTTTCCGCTGTGGCAAAGTCAAGCGCACTCCATGTAATAGCGTTTACCCCACTCCAATAGAATTTCGCTTCATCGGTATGGTTAGCAAGAATATACTGATCGAGATAGGCCACAAACGGGACGGCATCGGGGGCATCGGTATCAGCCATATAAGCGGTAGTGCCGCTATTGTTATACGTAATCATGCGCCCACCATTTGCCATAACAACGTAAGTGCCGTTCGAGGTAAACAATGGTCTTGTCCCCGCACTGAGGGCATCGCCCGTTATGTCTGAATTAGTCCCTTCCGCATCAGTAACGCTGTAAATATGACCGTTGGATACGGCAAAGAGTTTTCCAAAATTATTGTCCCAATACATACCATCTATGGGAGCCGCAGAACCGAGATCGACAAACAGATCAAGTCCGGGTCTCCTATGCGTATTTCCTTTTTCGTCTACCCATCCGTCCATGAGATAGGGAGATATATTTGTCAATTCTTCGGCATCAATGTTCTGATAGACTTTACCGTTAATCGGTATCTTTACCTTACTCATGTCTTTATAATCCACATCCCTACCGTTAAGGAGGGCATCATATTGTTGTGCGCTCCACCACCCCCAGCAGAACCACCTTCCTCAGTTGCAACTCCAGTAAGTGCAGCGTCACCGTGGTTGTGAAGGGAAAACGTAGCAGATGAATCAGATGGATACCACGGAGCTGTATGCGTATGTGCTGCCAATTCTGCCGTAGTGAGTGTATGTGTCTGTTCGCCCACTATCTGACCGGCAGTATATGAACTCCACTTCGCCCTGCATGTCCATGTTGCCGTTCCATCTGATACCGTGTTACCCACCGATGTAGGCCACGTGGGTTCTGTCGATGCATGAGATGTTCCGGCTGTCGTACATTCATAAGTATAATTGTATGATGCGGTTGCCTTGACATAATATCCAGCCGTGTATGCTGTCGCCACCTTCCATATCGGGGGTGTAAGTTGTCCTTCACCTATCGGACAGCGTCCACGAAGGTCGGGGACATTGAAGGTTGTCGAACCATCTCCCGTTCCATAGGTTGTGCTGATTGCCGTGAACAGGTCTGCATATGTTTCTCTGCTGACGGCAGAACCATCACATTCAAGAAATCCCGTAGGGGCAGAACTTCCACCGTAAGAAAAGATAATGCCATGAGGTATATACCCGTTGAAGTTTATCCAGTCATCATCGAGAAGATGGTTTTCATCTGCTATGGGGATATAATCAGCGGTCGGGGTTACTGAAGCATGTGCGCCATCAACGGTATCGGCATCCGTGCTTGTTTCGATATCCCATGCCGTAAGGTCTGAATTTGCCACAACGGTAAGGGTATTGTACTGACGGGAAAGCACTTTTGTGTTTGAACCGTCAATAAGCTGTGAACCGTTTCCCTTCAAGGTAACGGTATTCACCGTTGCATCCATCTTCTTGACGGAGAATCGTTCATTGTTCGTCAATGCCGTAACATCCGGCAAGGTGGCGATAATAGCCCCACTTGACGCATTGGCTTCTATAAACTCGTCTGTAGTTTCGATATTGTCGCTTTCCGTTATCGCCCTTACGGTCAAGTCCTCATCGAGTTCGTACACACCATAATACACGCCGTCTATGGTGTCATAGGTCGTCCCATCGGCATATTTGACAAGGAATTTGTACCAGCCATAGCCGAATGTGAGAACCCTTCCGTTGGCATCAAGAGTTAGCGGGTTATCATCTTCCGTACCCATATCCTTATCGGTATAGACTGCCTTTGCCGTTGTCGTACCTGATTCATAGGCATAGACCTTGCCAGCCGATAAAGCCGTTCCGAATCCTGCAAGTAATATTCCTATCTGTTGAGCTTTCATGTTACCTCGATACCGTGTTTATTTTGTAAACCACTCCCGTCACATCCGCATTTGATACACCATATACTTTTGCAGGGATAGAAACGGAATTAATTTTCTTGCTCCATTGTGTATAATACGTTATGATAAGAATGGGGCAAACATCAGCACCTTGTTCAAGGGTATGTACCCACCTGATAGCATTGGTACTTGAACTATTATTTTTCAGAACAACCACAAGGGCATTACCCGAAGCCCACGCAGCAAGATTGATGATGGTCTGTACTGGGGTCTTTATATCAACCGTGTCATATTTGCCATCAGTGGTATATGCGGCAACATTATTCCACGCTGCGGGTGACGTAAGAGACAATGCCTCACACGCCGCCAAATCAGCAGGAGCGCTGGCATTGGCAGAATTAACACAATAGATATTAATGTTGCACGTTGTCCCACTCTGGTCTTGATGAGCATCAAAGGTTACTTTTGCCGCTGATATTATCGCAACTCTCGGTATGGTGATATTGGGGAATCGTATGAACATATGATATTGTACGCCAGCAGCATTTCCAAAGGCTGCCTGAGTAATATTGTTGTAGAACAGGGCGTTACCCAGCCACATTCCATCATCACCATTCGCTGCTGGTTTAAATGTTGAAGTGGTTGCCATTAAGTGATCTCCACCAATACAAGATTAGGCTTGAAGAACATCTTATCTGCTGTTATCGCATATCCCAAGGCCTGTACCTGATCTCCGCTACCGGAAGGTGCTGTCTGTGTCATAGCCCCGGGTGTAGTAGAGGCATAGATTATTCCGCCAACAGTCCAGTTCCATGAATCGTCCCTGACAAAGCCTTCATGCAGAAGGGTTATTGTTTCACCGTCAGCCCCGCCCTCCATTGCCATAACAACGGCGGGCATGGTCGTTGAAGCGTCAGCATCCGTTTTCTTGTATTCAAGCGCAGTTGCGTCCATGTATAAAACCTGACCGAAGGTAACTGTTTCACCTACCGCATATTCAAAAGTGTATCCGCTATACGTATGATCTACGGCAAGCGTTGGGTCTATCACTGTCGGGTATTGAGGATATTTCACGCCGTCAAAGGTATCCACGGTAACGTCTGCGCTCGTCTTGATAACAAGTTTATATACCCCGTCTGCGTAGACTTCTGCCCGTCCATCGGCATCAAGGACAATGGGGTTTGTTGCCTCTGCGGTCTTGTCCTTGTCTGTCCAGCATGTCTTGGCGGTAGTTGTCCCCGCCGAATAGGTATATACCTTACCGGACGCTAAAGGTGCGCCACCGTCCATTACCCCCGCAAGTAAGAAATCTATCTGTGCTGTCGCCATGTCCTTACCTCACCCTCGGTTGCATCCTCATTGCCCCGCCCTCTTTTGTCGTGTTCTGAGCAATGGCACGTGAGTAATCGGCAATAGCCTTAAACTTGTCAAAGTCCCTTCCGGCAACCATTCCATTCAATTTCATACATTCAACGGTAAGACCGTCAATCAATGCCTGATACCATCTCGTAGGGGCATCGGGGTTATCCGTAGAAGCGTCAAAGTCCTGCAACCTGTATGTCTTTGTGTACCTGATATGGTCTGAATAATAAGCGGTTGCCGTAACCCATGCCCCTCCCGTTGTCAGCAATGATGTTGCCTCCCAGTAATCGCCATAATCGTCACCCGTAATAGGGTATGAGTCGGAATCAGACGTATGGTCATTCAGACATACAAAAGTGTTGGAATCAGAACCAGTCCGTACAGATGTCGTGTTCTCCGGCACGGGGTAGAGATACAAGACCGTGCTTGCAAGAAGGTAATCCACAAAGCAATGCGTGGGGTCTCCCGCTGTCGCCTTCTTGCTCAATGCCTTATATTCTTCAAGGGTCATAAGTTTAAGCGGGGTATCGGTAGCATTGCTTCTGAAATAGACATTGCTCACTTCCAATATATCGGGGGATGAGCTTAACGTAATGTATGCCGTATCAGCCGTTATCGCCCCTGCCGCATCGGTGTTCGCCCATAGGAATATGTTCTCATTCTGCCAGCCGTTCACCATGACATTCAGTGCAATAGCAAGTTCCGAAACATCCTCAGCCGATATGGTTTCTCCCTTTGCGAGAACACCTGCGTTCCTTGCCGCCTGTGTGATTATCTCATTCCGTGTAAGGATAAAGTTTCTGCTTCCGCTTACAGCCATCTCACTGTCTCCTTATGTGCTTATCGTCCTGCGGGTGAGGGGGGTCATAGCAATTCTTACAGACAAGCAATCCCGTTCTTTCTTCCTCAATCAATTCCGTGGTAAGGTAATCAAACCCGCATCTCGCACATTCTTTCTTCTGCGCCCCAGGAACATAACGATTAGTAGGGTAAACCCTCATTGTCAGTCACCTATGATTTTCAGGCGCGAAGTTAGATAACCCGTTCCGGTAAGTGTCTTGAGGTACAGTCGTACCCACTTTGCGCCCATCATGGTATCGCTGACAGGGATGTTGACAAGCGATCTTCCATTTGTAAGCTCTGTCGCCGTCATCTGGTCTGTAATGTCCCCTCCCGATCCATCCTGAAAGGTTATAAAACTCGATGTCGCTGACCTGAAATCTGCCGTTGTAAGGTCGCTGCCATCCGTCATGTCATCGGTATTTGCTGTCCATGTCGAAGTGTCTGACTGAATGAGGATATGCCCCACATAGCAAAGACTTGAAGGCGTAACCATAGCCTCTGCTGCTGCAAGTGCTAATTCTGCGGTTGCATATATCTGTGTTGCCACTGGCACTCTCGTAGAGAATGCCCCCGCCGCGTTGATGTAGACATTAACAACCCCCCACAATGCCGACGCCCCGTCACCTATCACATGAGCCGCGCTGAAAGTATTACCTGCGGAATCAGCTGCAACGGAATAATTTGTACCCGCTATCCTGTAATAGCAGGCTGCGTTAGCGAACCTTGTGGCGGTAGAATCAACGGCAAGTGTCGCGCTGGTAATCATGCCGGTATCCCTGTCATCTCCCTTCATGCTGCCCTGTACGGCTACTTCGCAGGCAGATACGGGTGTTGCCGCCCTGTGTTCAATGACGTTTTCCAATATCATTCTTTTGCCATGTTTAGGCATCCTGACGGCGTTGCTTACTGCCCCTGCCGTATCCTCACGGTCAAACATTTTAAACATTGAAGCCTCCTTGTGTGCGGCATCTCACCGCCTCTACGTTATTTATCCCCGCAGCTTTGCCATCACGGGTATTTCTGAATCGTATATTCTCTTGACACCATCTCCCCGCATTGCTTCCATAGTATTGATGTGCTTCATAAGATAGGGTATCTTGTCTACGGGGCAACTACTTGCCTGATCTGTCCCCCACATTGACGTATTCAGGGTGACATGGACTTCGAGCATATCTGCGCCAAGAGCGATAGCCCCGATGTTCCCCGTCATGCCCGGAAAGTGGTTTGAGAATCCTATCTTGATTCCCGGATACCGCTTTCTATATTCGTCCATACATGAAAGGTTTATCTCGTCTGCCCTGCATGGATAGGTTGATGTGCATTGCATAATACCGTACAGGCTATCGCCCAGCGCCATTACAGCATCATCAACCATGCTGATAGCGCATCCCCCCGTTGAAATGATGACCTTGCCGCAGTTCTTCTTTGCTTCTTTCAGCAACGCTATGTCGGTTACTTTTGCCGATGGTATCTTGACGTAATCGGAATTGAAGAATGTCGAGAATAGAAGGCTGTCAACATCCCATATGGACATGAACCATTTCTGTCCGATGTAGTTGCAATACTTATCTATTTCGCCATATTCTTCCAAGCCAAATTCAAGTTTCCATCGGTAATTCAGGTAAGACATTTCGCCCCACGGGGTATCACGCATAACGCCTTTCTGATTTTCAGGAACGCATATATCGGGGTTCCGCTTTTGGAACTTCACGTAATCCACACCACAACGATTGCATTGGGTGATAATCTCCTTTGCAGTATCGAGATTGCCGTTATGGTTTAATCCGATGTCGGCTATAAGGATTGTTTTATTCACGTTCCCTCAATATCTTTTCGCAGAACTCCCACGTAAGGGGTGTGTCTATTTGGCAGCTTCTTTCCTGTGGCATTTCGTAGGATCCCACCCTTCCCCCTATCCTTGAACCGTTCAATATAATTTCCCTCTTGAAAAAATAGATTGCGCCGTTCTCGTAAAACACAACATTGGTCAGGGGGTTCTGACGCATCAGTCTGTTCGCCGGGTCATATGTTGCCTTATACTTCCTCCCCGTCTTAATCCAATATTTATCGCCTACAGATTCAACCGATATGACTGAATCATAGATACCCATAAGCAAACACGCTTTTTGAATGTCCTCGTCTGTCCTCAATACCGATGTAGGTTGCAACAGACACCACGTCTCTATTTCGGGATATTCAAGGGCATACATTTTACACAGGTCGTCAAGGCTTGAAACGTCTATGTTCGGTATGTCCTCATGGTTGTTATACATGACATCGCCGCAATGTCCGTGAAGGTCGAAGCCGCCATTCGACGATGCAATGATAAGGTCAAAGATGCCAGCCTTCCTTGCGGCATCAAGCGTCCAATGCCACATGGGTTTGCCAAGCATGTCCCTGAAATTCTTATCAGGAACGCCCTTGCTTACCTTCTTGCATGGTATGATTGCGCCTATCAATTACATCGCCCTCGATTCATGAAGTTCCGCCCATGTCGCCACCCTGTAGAATGGAACTGGTTCCGGCGTGTACCACGGATTATCTTCAAAGGAATAGTTGACACCTTTTGGATGCCTCAATAGTCGTGAATATTCCCCTATTATGCGAAATTCCTTGCCAAGCCTTACGCCCCTTGAATGAGCCATTGCTATCCAAAATTCCACCCCAGGTCTTTCGTCGGCATACTCATCGGCAAGGATGAAGTTCACGCCATAGGTATGAATCTCATCGTATCCCTTCCACAATGCGAAGGCGATCATATAGCAGAATGAATTGGAAAAGTAATTCGTCTGAAAGTAATCGCATATTTCCTCATAGGGATAACGCATTATTGATGGAAAGCCTTCATACTCCCTGATGCTGTACGTAGGATGATTCTTGAATTTCACATAGCCGAGAAATGGCGCAAAGTCGGCGGGCTTGCTTCCCCTCGTTCCCGTCATGGAATACTTTTCTACGTGCATAAGGTCGTGAAGATGGAATGATAAATCAACCTGCATACCTATACAGGTTGCGTTTACTCCCCATCTTTCCGCATCTGCGGGGCATATCTCTTTACCGTTTGAGCCGCCAATGATGTAGACGCGCTTAGGCATTATCCACCTCTTTCCCCTCGTAATACTTCCAGGGTTCGCCCATATCTTCATCGGTAATATAACCCCATATATGATGCCCCTTCCCCTTGCAATGGGGGCAGATAAGAACCGTATCCACGTGCTGACCATCAATGTTCAATGTCGAAATCAACTTTCCCTTTCCTTCGCAGGTGCGGCAGTATTTAATAATTGTTTTTCGCATAAGCTCTCCTTATGATTTGTTTTGTCGTCCCACCGTATTGCCTCGTAATGTTCGCGGTAGGTATCTGAGTTTACTATGTGGTCTTTGTTATAAAGGTTCATCATGCCCTATCTATCAGCTTGCTATCCCTGATAAACCCCTCCTTGATTTCTGCCTTCTTCTCAAGGTGCTTGCATTTGTCGATCTGTTCATCGGTCAACCCCGATGTACCCCATTCCTTACGCATATTCGTCTCTATTTCAGAGCGCGTTCTGCCGAGCCTGTGTGCTCCCATAGTGTTGCCCTTCCTGCTGGTTATGATGAGCATTTGACTTTACCTCCCAATTACGTTTTAAATATGGTGTCTGGTATCCCTGTTCGTTGATCACAAGGAACATACCGTATCGCGCCGCTATATCGTTGCGGTATTTCTCGTCCTTGTACGTTGCTGCCGTCCTCGTATCAATGGCACACCGGAGATTATGAACGGCATACTTTCCAGCCTTCACCTTCGGGGAAAACTTGCCTATCTTCTCGATCATGCTTTCCGATATGTCGTCTATTCCCTCAATGCTTGTTCGTCTTTTTAATGGCATGGCACATCCGCACAGGGGGCAGAAGGTATCCATCTGATTTGCAAAGTCCTTCGGTATCTTCTCCCACCAATTCGGTTCTACCTTCCAGCCACCCTTGAAACCAAGCAACAGGGATAAGGCAGCCGCTACTTCACAGAAGAAAGCCCCGTTCGGATTGATTGATGCGCTCCATCCGTTCTGTACCCAACAATGGTCGATAAGATACCACATAGAATTGAAATCACCATTGCATATTTCCCTTGCGGGTACGAGAACTGGCGCATGAAGAACATCATCGCGGGTATGGTCGTTCAGGAAGATATGACCGAACGTCCTGACAATTACGTCCCTGTAATGTTCTTTCCCTTTCGGGAGGCACGTCCACAAGCCACACTTTTCGGGGGGCAGCATTGAATGGAGATAATCACAGAACTCCACGAATTGAGGATGCAGAAGCGGTTCTCCACCCATCATGCCAACCATGTGAGGGAATTCAAGCAACGAATCAACGGCATTGGTGAATTGCTCCATCGACATGAAGTAAGGCTTTGGATGATGCCCCACCAGTCTTGTGCAATTTGCGCACTGGTTGACGCAGGCATTGGTAATCTCAATCTGAATCGTTTCCATCTCGCGCAGTGGTCTCACTTTATCCTCCACGCTTCGAGGACTTTCTTCATTACCACAACCTTTTCATCAATCCCCCTCAAGTATTCGTGCCAGAGATAAGACCGCGTATCTACCCCGTTATCCATGAGTATCTTCTGTATGGTGTTATGCTTTAACCCATACCGTGCAATATTGTATGACAGGAGATAATCGTCAATGAGATGTTCCTTCACGATAACGGTATTGCGCTCATCCACTGTGGGGAATATGTTTTCAACCGCCTCCTTGAATGGGACATCGAGAGGATGCCACAGGTCAGAACACCAATCGGATGCTATGGCAAACCAGTTACAAGCCCCTATATTCCTTCCATCACGGTAGAAATATTCGTTGTATCTCCACCGCATAGAAGCGAAATCCTTTCCGTGAAAACATACCGTGTCCTTGTTAAGCAACGGAGTTATGTCGGGAAGGTCAGGGTGCACAAGGGTATCGGCATCGAGAAATATCGTCCAGTCATTCTCCTTTGACAGTTCGTACAACTGAATCTTTTCGTAGACAGGGGGCATATCGGGAAATTTCCTGTCGGTAATAATAGCAAATTCAGCGCCTATCTTTTCGGCGTATTGGTTGATTAGCGGAAAGGTTATCTCCGTTATTTCGGGCGCGTAGTTGTCAACACTAAGCGTATAAATCGTTTTCTTCAAGCATCCTCCAATTTAATTTCTTGCGGTGTTTTGTCGGGATGACAGGTATCATCACACCGTTGATGCCCTGCCACATATGGTTGCCTTGGTTCTTCTTCGTCTTTGTCGTGATACCTTATTTTTGGTATCTTGGCTCTTTTGCTATCACGGGCATAACCGCAACCATGACACTTTGTATATATAGGTTCTTGTTCATCTGCCATAACTACACCTTAAAGAAAGGGAGGGTTGCCCCTCCCCTATTCGTTACGCTGCCTGCGGATGGATGAAGTCGAGGTCTGTTATTCCACGACAATTTACCACCACCCACGTTGTAGGGATAACACACTGATTGCCTGCCGCACCAAAAGTATCAATGTGGTTTGATCCGGGGCTGACAGGGAACACACAATTCGAGATCATTCCCTGATCTCCGTTGGCAATCTTTATGAACCTGTTGTTGCCACCCTTTGCCGGAAGCTCATCAAGGAAACGGCAATCTCGTATTTCATATCCGGCAACCGAGTTGCCCGCTCCCGTACCACTCTGTGAGATATAGATGTCCATATCTCTTGTGGAGTTACGACCGCCGAAGTCGCAGCCGATTATCTTGAACCCCCTTGATGCCACGCCGCCATAGCTGAGAACCGTGGTGATACCAACGGCGCACTCATCAAAAGAACAATCAACCACCTCAACATGGTTAGGGCTGTCAAGCGATATTGCCCCGCCAGTTTTTGCGTTATCAAGCCTGCAATTTACTATCTGCAAACCCGTACATCCTGCCGCCGAAGCACTGGACACGCCTAATACAATGGCAATACCGTCTGTTGCGTTCTGACCCGTACCTGCAAGCCTCATGCCTTCAAGATGAAGCCCGGAACCATTGACCGTGAATACCGGAGATGTTGAGGTTGTCGCCTTAATGTCAATACCCAAGAACGGCCTTACCGGACTTGCCCCCGCACCTATAATGGAAAGGTTAGGCGTTGTAAGCGGCACGGTCACATTGTCCGTGTAATATGACTGTCCTGACGTTGTGCTGTTGCCCTTTGGCCTTACATAAATAACGGCCTGTCTTAATGCTGTTACATTCGTTACTGCCTGCGTGATGGATGCCACGGCTTTCTTCGGAGACCATCCTGCGTTCCCGTTTGAACCGTAATCACCATCAACGAACTGAATTTCACTTGTTGTCGTGGCTGTCCATATCTCCCTCGGAGAAGTAATCTGAACATCCCTGTAATATTTAACTCCCATGTTTCCTCCTTTGTGACCCCTGCATTATTTCAGCAGGCTAACAAGGTTAAAGTGGGAGAGGCTTGCGCCCCTCCCTTGATCGTACTAAGCCCCCGGTGAACCGTAGACCTGCCTGAAATCGTCCCAACCCATGATGTATCTCATGGTTGCCTTGAACTTGGCATTGTCGGAATCGAACTCGTTGTCTTTGGTAAATTCAAGAGGCCATCTGTCGTAGAACACAAGCCCAGACTGTGCCGTGGTAAGAATAAACCACGCATCGGAATCCGTCAGGTAGTGGTTGACCACAAATCCTTCGGGGAAAAGCGATTTCGCAGGGTTCTTGGCATTGTAGTTGCTTTCGGGGTCTTTATCGGAACCCAAAATCTGCTCTGCCGTCCATGCGAGTTCGGGTGGTACTATGAGCTTCTTTACCTTAAGGCCGGCAAGCAATCCCCTGTCGTTTGTCAGGTCGGCAATATCAATCATTGCCTGCTCAAGTGATGTCATTGACAGGTCTGCCGATGTTGAAAGCTCATTCTGCTCTGTCCCGCCTGCTACAAGCGGGTGATCTGTTGCGCAAAGTTCTTTACCGTCTGCCCCCGTGTAAGAGCTACTGAAAGCCCTGTTGAATACGTTGGCCATGTCCCATTCCTGCGTCTCAAGCATTGACCATTTCAACGCTTTGGGAAGTGCGTTGATCTTGTCGTACTGATCGTCCGTGTACATCTCTTTCGAGACGACAAAGCCGAGACCCTTTACCACGTTGGTAAGGGTGTTCGTGTAACCCTGATATGCGTCATCGTAGGTCACGCTGTTGCCTTCTGTCTTTGTTGCGGCAAGGCCGAAGCCAGTCAGACCAAGAGTCTTCTCGTATTTCTTTTTGGACTTCTTGACCTCAAAGCCGAGTTTCTTCCATTCTCCCGTGAAACCGGGATAGGAAAGCCCCCATATCCCCATCAATCCAGGATATAAAAGCTCGGTAAAGTTGGTTGTGTAGTTAGCCATATGTCACCTCCGCCTAACTCGTTGCGCTGTATGCCATAAAGTGGCGGTGTGGTTTCACGAGGAGTTTCACATGCTCTCCCCATGCGTTGTCTGACCTATCCACTTTTCCCAGCACGAGAAACTGACCGGGTACGCCAGTGCCAGTATCATTCAGTTCCTGTAGGCTTAAGTTCGTTGTAGAACTTCCCGCCGTTGCCACTATATCACCCTGTTCGCCTACAGAATTTAATGCGAAGGTTACGCCCGTATATCCCTGTACTTCATAGATAATATTCGGGTCATCATAGACCATAATGGTCGTTCCTTCCAATGTGGACTTTGATTCAGCGGCCACACCCGCAAGCAATGTATCTGCCGCAGCAAGTGTAACTTTGCCGTTTAAGCCCATTGATAAAGCGTCGCCCCTATAGATGGCATCCGAATCCTCATCGACATCATACGCCCGGGCTAAAATCTGCCCACCCGTTAGATGCCCTACGGGAACGAAGCCCCTTGGTGCATCAGTATTCGCCATAGTTGTTTCCTCCTAAATCGTTACTTTTTCCTCTTTCGAGTTACCATAGACACGCACCTGTGTATCCTCGTCCATACCATCCTTGAATTGCTTCGTCATGGTTTGCAGGCTTGTGTCCCCACGCTTTGCGTAGTATTCGTTGCGGGCTTGTGCCATTTCTTTCGGCATACGCATCACAACGAGTTCCCTTATGCGATAGACGCTATCTATCGGTGTGCCATCTTCCAGCTTGCGGGTTTCCCCGAAATGACGAACCAGTTTTTTGCTGAGTTCGAGATCATATTCCCACCCCTCCTGCTGTTTCTTCAATTCGTTCCCTTCGCGCTTCGTATTGACAAAACGATAAACGAAACGAGGGTCTTTCAATTCTTCTGGAACGAAAAGCATCTTTGCGGGCTTCCAGGGGGTAGTTGTCTTTTTTGGTGTATCTTCTGTACCTTCCTGCTGTTTCTTCTTTGCCCTTCCATCTTCCATGCGTTTTAAAAATTCTTCTTTGGTTGCTGGCATGATTATTTCCTCCCCTTTGCGATAAAGCCTAATTGTTCGGCATAAATCTTCTCTGCCTCAAGCGGCGGCTTGTCATCAAACATCCTGTGCGCCACGTGCTTCTGCTCCTCCGTCAACGATGTAATTGACGGGGTATCAGGGGGTAATCCTCCACCCTCGACAAACGGGGGCTTTTTGCCTTCAACCTTTTTATACTTAAACTTTTCCTCGATCTTCTTCTTCACTTCCATGAGTCGTTCTGCTATTGGTGTTTTCTGCCATTTCTCCTGCTGGCATAGATACAGGTCATATTGCCTTGCCGCCTCTGCCATAGCGGGATTGAAGCTGGGATTTGGTTCGCCATTCACAACGGCTTTGTACCATTCCGTCCCGTCCTCCCATGTAGCGATCTCTGCCGGGGGTTCATTGTATTGCGGTTTGTCTTTTTTGGGTTCACTCTTTTTCTGCTTGTATTCCTGCTTCTTCTCAAAAAGCTGTTCCTTTACGCTATCTATCTGATCTTCAAGGAATGTTACCTTGTCAGCATCCATGTCCTTCATAGCCTGCGTTCTTGCCGTCTTGAGGTTGCCCAATCTGTCATTGAGTGCCTTTACTTCCGTGTCGAAGCTGTCTTTTTCTTTGCCGTCTACCGTTACATTAATAAGTTTTTCGGTTGCCGCCGTCTGCTTCTGCATGGCTTCATAAAGCTGCCTGTTGTGCTCTCTCATGGCATCGGCGACAGATTTGGTTTCAGACTTCTCTTTCTCTGCTTTCACCTTCGCCCGTTCTTCGGTTCGCCATTTCCTTATTGCCTGATTGATACGCTTCTGCACGGCGGGGGGGTCTTCGGGCTTTGTTATCTTCTTCGTCTCCTCCGCAATGAGAAGTTCCTCTTTCTGTTCCTCTGTAAGTTCTGCTTCGCCTTCCTTCTGCAAGGTTGGGTCTTCTGGCGGTGTTTGTGCTGCGCCTTGCAGGGTGTCAACCGTTCCCCGTTCTTCCGTCATCGTTCATTCCTCCTTACTGGATTACCGCTTCCCCGTCTTTGAGAAGGATGCACAGCGCATCTTCTTCATTGAGGAGAAGGTATTCTTCGTCATCCGTTTTTGCATAAGGGATGCCGTAGCTTTGTAGTTCCGATACATCAAAAACCATAGGTGCATAGCGCCCAAATGTTACAAGGTCGCCCACTTTCAGCTTTTCACAGTCAGCGCCCGCGGCTGCAACTTCCCCCACATTCGCTTTCATCTCCTGCGAACCTTTCGGCACGTAGAGCGAACCCACCTTGCCGATGAGTTTTCGTTTAATCAATACCCGGCAGCCCAATGGCTGGATAATCATGCAAACCTCCTTACAGGTTGATTATGACATCAATGGCTTTATCCAAGCCAAGTATCATCCCTTTATGAACCAATTCTTGTGTATGCTCGTTTACCTTCAGCAGGTCTTCCAGCATTTGTCCCCTCTCCTGCCTCAAACTGTTCAAGAACGCTTTCGTTACCTCGTGGGACTTCCATTCCTTGAGGAACTCCTCCTCCATTGCCTCCAATGTTTCCAAATCTTCCTCCTTGTTCCATTGCGCCCATTACGATCTCTTTTTCTGCCTCGCGCAGAATTGCCTGTTCTCTAAGATAGGCAAAAGCAAGATGTTCCCTGCGGTGAACGTCAAGCAGGTTTTTTCCATTGGGCGCTACCTGCTCATACCATACGCTGTTCACAAATTCGTCATGTACCATGATGTGCTTTGCGTGATCTTGCTGTGGCAACGCCGGGGTTATGGTTTCCTTGAGTATCATTGCGTTTTCTTCTGTAGGAGGTAGGTCAGGCGGAGGCGGAGGAGGCTGCGGTTTCTTCAGGAAGGTATCAATATTCTGATAGCCAAGCGCCTCGTAGTAATCGTATTCAACGATATACTGAGCCTCAAGGTCATTCGCCGTCAGCGGGCTTTGCCTTACGTTGGCAAGTGCCTGCTGAGATTTGATAAGGCGCTCCGCCCGTGATGTGATATTTGGGTCAGATACGGGCATAACGTCTATCTGGTTTGCGAAGTCAGCCTTCCCGCTTTGAAGTGTCCTTATCTCTCTTGCCGTTGAATCCTGGACGGTGAAATATACCGCCTCGTCCATGTAAACGCTGTTAAGAATGAAAATCTTCTTGAGTTCGCGTTTAAGCGCCCTGTGGCATCTTTTCTGTATTGTGCTGAATACCTTTAACCCCTGCTCGATAACTGCAAGCATGGTGGTTGCTGCGGTATCTGATGGGGGTAATTGACCTGACATCCAGTCCGCCGTTGTCGTAAGGTCTTTCACGTAGGTCTGCAACAGGCCGAGAAGGGTGAAAAGGACATTCGACGGGGGTTTGAAGTCAATGGGGAAAAGATCTTTGCGTATATCGTCGGACATAGTATCAACTTCATGGAAAACTCCCATCTCGAAGTTGACCTTTCCACGCTTTACCCCGCTTCTTTTCCTTACAAACCCTCCACGCACGTTTGAAAGCGTACCGGCATCAATAAGTTGATTCAATATTGAATCGGCAGCCTCATTGATATGGTCGATAAGGTGTCCGAAGCCAAATGCATAATGACTTTCGGGGTTTGGAATAAACGGATAGGCGGTGAAATACTCCATTACCTTGATATTCCCCATGGCATCGAGGTACTCAAGCGGAATAATCCGCATTACCCGTTCCGATTCAAGGTCTACCCATACCACATAGGGTCTTTGGATTCCGTCTTTCTTCTCAAACTTTCCGCTTAGTACACTGTAATTGAGGTCAAGAAGGCGGTGCTGCTCAAGGATAGGTCTTTTATCCTGATAGGTTATGAGTGGTTCGGATTGATTATTCGATTTGTCCACTTCCTGCCTGTATTCCGGCATTGGTGTGTTCATCGCATCCGATACAGGTTCCATCGGTATTTCGGTATCTTTCAGAAAAATGCCCGCATCCATACGCTTCTTAATGTCGTTTATTGACATCCATATAATATGCGTCTTGCGGGGGGCATCCTCTAATCGCTTGCACTTATAAGGAGTTACAAACTCATCGACGCCAAGCATTTTCGATACAGGACGTTTTAGAATGGGGTCATAATAGGTTTTCTTGTAGCAGCTTCCCATGATAGGCAGGTACATGAGAAGTGCGTCCATGTCTTCTTCCCATTCTTCCATGCCGTATGAAAGCTGATAGTTGAGGTACTTTGCCGCACGTTCCGCAGCATCCTTCGTCTTGCCGTCAGTGGAGAGGCATTTCGCTATCTCTTTTGAAGGGAGAAGCGCCTCGTATGCCCTTGACTGAAACTGCAAACATGCCGTGGACAGAAGGGGCAAGTGTGTATTTGATGCGTTCGGCCACGGGAAATTCTTCGGGTCGCGCATACCGGAAAAGAGCTTCACCCACCCGGCTCGCCGCTTGTCGAAGTCAACGCGGGATTCCACGTCTGCCTTGTATTCTTTGACAACCGTATTGCCGATTTCCGTAAGTTCTTCTTTCTTCAGGGAAAGAGCAAGATTGCTTTCCTTTACCGCCGCTTCCTGTACCATTTCTGTCATTTCATCCATTCTCAATATCCTGTAAACTTATTCCGCTGGAGGTTGATAACCTTGCGGGGCTGTTCATCATAATCATCCTGATACCATTGCGTGTCCATCAGCGCGAGGCGGTAAAGACATTCGGTATAGTCATCGTCCACCTTCAATGCGGTTGGCTTGAGGCTTTCCGCGTCATACATAAGGTCTTCAACCTGACGTATGGTATTGGCACAATCATCAAAGAAGAACAGCCCGGGCATTTCGTTCTCAGTCCAGAGAAGGGAATTAACCATCGCTATGCCGTTGTCCTTGTCCTTCGATGCTACTTCAAGAAGCATCCCGTTGCTTGCCAGAACATTCGACAGCACTTCATAAACAGTGTTATCGTTGTTCTTGTCGCCCTTTGCAAGCGGGTCTATCTGTATGCGCCCCTTCCGTAGGTTGTTGGAATGGAAATACCTTACTATCTCCTCACCTACCATCTTCGGGTTGCCCCTGAGTTCCATCTCATGCACAACATACTTGAAGTTGTTGCCTGATGTCGCAAGGAACACCACAGCCCACGGCTTCGACGGGTGGAAGTCAATATTCACATCTACGATCCAGTCAAGCGGAACCTTGAACCGTGGCTTGACATGAAGATCTCGGTTGAATCGAGGATATACAAGGGTAGACAGATAAGAAGGCTTGCCATAAATACGCGCCTGCTTTTCCTCTGGTTTCAGTGTCTTTATAAACTGGTCGATACCGGCCTGCGTAAGACCGTAGCCGAGGTTGTCATATATGTCCCCGCTGACGTTATACACCGACATATCGGGCTTCCCGTCGGCATCACGGGCTTTGATGATCTCCCTGTGCACCCACGCCTCTTTCAGTAGTGTCGCAACGATAAGTTCACGCCCCTGCCTGTCTATCAAACCCCTTGCGCTCGCAATCCTTATGTCTCTTGGAGGTGGTTCATCATACACAACAAGGTCGCCTTCCCATCCCTCGAACACATCCGATTCCTGAGAGGTTGACAGAATCTCTATCGTTCCGCCGGTGATCTTGTCCGTCCACAGCGCCTCAACGCCCTGATTATTCTTTTTCGTCTCAAGCGGCCTGCTCTTGGGATACCACGTCTTCATCGCGGGGATAACGACGCTCTTTATGTGCGTCTCCCAGCCCTGCCCTACATACCTGACCTTTCTCGCTCTGTTATGCGGGAACCATATCTTTTCGCCCGACCACGGCAATTCGCCCATGACGGTAGCCCATGAAAGGATAACGCCGATCGTAGTCTTTCCCAGGCGGTTCGACCCAGTGAAGGTGAACACCTTCTTTTCAGGATTAAGCCATCCCCTCAGCAGTTCTGTCTGCGGATTGTTGGGAGGGGTGAACAATTTCTCGTTCAGCGCCTTCTCCATCATGTCCTCGTCTGGGTTGGAAGAACGGAAGGCATATATCCTGTTCTTCTTGTAATAATCAGACACCTCAAGGATGGTCTTGGCGTATTCTTCCCTTACTTGTTCGGCATCAATCTTTTTGGCGGTAGCCCTCTGCATTACTTTCCTTTCGGTCTTTTCTTACCGCAAGGCATACGTACCTCCTGAAAATAAGATAGAGGGGGAATTTTTTCGGCATCGCCGTCCCAACGTACCCCCTCTTGCCGTGTAACCGTGAAGGTTAATCATCGAGCCTCCTTGTTGGGAAATAACGAATATTTATCATCAATACTCTTGTCCTTTTCAGCCAGCCCCACATACTTCAGCGGGGAACCGCACACATCACAGAACTGCATGGTAAGACTGTTCGCATCCACCAGGTAGGAAATATCGCAACTCACGCACCTAAACTCCCTTGTCATGCCACGTATCCCTCTTGAATAACTCGGCGAACCACAGAACCCCAAAGGCTACGCACACCACCACCCCTATCATCATGAAAAATATGGCAAGGGCAAAGAGGATGGTCGTCATCAATTTATCAAATCTCCCATAAGATTATACGCTGTTACTGCATCTCTCCCACATACTGCTGCCTTCTTTTCTTCCAACGCTTTATCTTTATACCTCGGTTTTCTTAAATGCGCCAATTCATGCACGAGAAGTCCCATAAGTTGCGCCTTGTCCACTTTACCCGATGAAAGCCATATATGAATATTTTTGGTTGCGTATTCAGCCCACGCCCAGCAGGTCGGCGGATTTTTCAACCACTTACCGATATTCTTCCTATATGGCTTTAACCCATCATGCCCAGACCAATAAGCCTTATTCACATCTTCCGGCATCTTGTCCCAATACATGAACGCCATAAGGCAACTTTCAAGGGAATCATATTTCTTGACGGTTATCTCCTTCAATTCTTGCACTCCCTATATGCCGTTGTATCAAGCATGTCCGCAAAACACTCAACGAGAAGCACGTAGAAGAACGACTGATGTGGCCAATCAACCACTATCACCGAAGCCATAGATAACCCTTTTTAAATTTTCGTATGGAAGCGGGGATATATGAATTTTCACCCGCAACCGCGTTCCCCCCCCTCCCCCAGGGGTCAGGCTCGCGCCGCCCCCGCACGTGCACACTGGGGAGGACACCGGCGCTCACACCATACGCGCCGCGCCCACGCCTTGCCATACCGCGCATCATGGTGCATCCTTTAAGAAGCGCATGATAATAGTCATTATGTTAACATTGTGCATAATTATCATTAATGATATTGCATACATAGATTTCACGTGGTATCACTTCCCGCATTTCCGCTGTCATGGCTGATTGTGAAATCAGTATTGATAGACTTGAGTCGGTCAGTAACCTCAGATAGCTTGGCAGTGATGACACGGTGATCTACAATGTCGGTAGATTGACCACGTTCTAACCTCTCCTTATCATAGAGGATGCCGGCCATAACTACTCTCTGGGATGCCGGTGTCTTTTGAATGGCAGGTAGGTCTATGGATTTCAATATCTTCGCCTGTAATCCCTGCAATATAGTCGCTCGATGTTCCACGTAATCATCAATGTCAGACTGTATTAACCCATAACGGTGCAATGCTGCGTGTACATTAGTCTTGCTACTGTCAGTTAGCTTGGCAAGTTGCCGCTCGGACAAGGTCGGGTTATCAGCCTTGAGATTAACTATCCTCTCGGTCTTGGTTGTCGCCTTAGGCCGTCTCTCGGTCATATGGTCTATCGTCTGAGTCTGCATATACCTCTATCCCGTCTGTCTCTCCATCTGCATACCATATCCGATATTGTCGGGACTACCTGCTTATCTGTCCAGCTCTCCTGATTGCTCAGGCGGTTGCCTGCTGGCCTGGCTTTATACCCTTCTGGTTCCCGTGTTGTTCGTTGCCCCGTGCAGTCGGGCGATCGACAGGCCGGGACTCGTACTCCTCAGCCTGCCGGATATGTCTCGTTGATCTATGATTTAGTGCTTTCACTTCCTTTAATTGTCTAAAATTAAACAAAATTGATTGATGAAATAACATTTTCTTTAATCATTTCGCATGGTTAATTGTATAGAATTTGTAAACAAGCCTCTATCCTTATTGATTTCATAGAGTTACCCATCATTTACAGTGCTATTATTGCCTTATTTTGGCTTTAATCCATGCTCATAATCCATGCCGATGAAAAATACTTTCCTTACTGGTGGCTGTTGTGCGGGTGATTTAGAAAATAATTGCATTATTTGCTTGACAATAATTATAGATATGATATGATACATATTATGATACACAATAAATTAAATGAACGGGAGGATAAAATGGAAGTAAGAATATTACAGTTTTCAACGGCCAATGGTGAACGGGAGTATATTACCATAACGGAAGATTTTGAAAGCCCGGCAGAAGATTTCCAAAAACAGGGGTTTACACTTGACGCAGATTTTGCGATTAACGGGCCAAGCGATTTATTGTCTTTACCGTTAGACCGCACTCTGAGTCTATGGATACTAAAATAAATTATAAGGAGGAAAAGGCAATGAAGGTCAAATTTGTGGTTTACGGCGCAAGGTGGTTTGACAAGGTAAATGGCAATACATATCATTCATCGAGAATTGTGCGCTCGGATGGCGCAGTTATTGTGGCTCCATTTCAATACGGATATGGAGACCATTACAAACAAACCGCATTAGGGGCGATATTGCGGCATGGCTGGCTTCCCGACAAGTACAATGACGAAAATGTATATTCCTATGAGCGGGACAATGGTTATCCTATCGAATGGCACGTTACTGACGGTTTAAAGTGTGATTGTGTAGCTAACGGCAAACTATAAGGAGGACAAGATGACTGAAAATATCGAGTACACCAATATCAAAGGAACCGCCCACCACTGTCAGCGGTGCGGCTGGAATTGGGTGAGCAAGTTGGGCAGGCCGCCGAGAACATGCCCGCGCTGTAAATCGTATGACTGGCAAAAACCAAGAAAAGAGGAGGTAAAAGACCATGAGTAAACATACACTTGCCGAAGTAAGAAATTATAGCAAAATTGGAGAGGTGAATGGCTCCCTTATCGCCGCCGCTCCTGAAATGTACGAGGCGTTGAAAGATTTGATTCAGGCACACGATGTTAAAATGGGAAAATCAGCGGTAGAATTAAGGATACAGTTAGCAAAAGAAATCCTTACCAAAATCGAGGCCTAAATGCTAACCCTCGCCCTCATAATCCCCCTGCTGATAGTTGCACTAATAATAGGCGACATAGCGGCGGGGATTATAGCGGCGGGGATAACGAAAATCATAGGAGGGATAAGATGGGAGTAGACACAAACTTATACATTGGGAATCGTTGGGAGCTTGATGATATTAAACATATTATCGAGAGGACACATAAAACCACCGTAAGGGTAGAATCTAACCACACAACTTCGATGGGTTATTTCAATTTCTTTTTCAAAGTGGGCAACGAAGACAGAATGATGCACGTTCACACCCAAACAGAAACACCGCTTGGTAGATGCACATTGTTGTCTTTAAATCATTACGGAAAGGCTGTTGAGATTATGCGCTCCATTGCCGATGTATTGGGCGGCATACTTGAGGAAAACGATTGTAACGGGAATATGGAAATGATTATGGGGAAAATATACGATGGGGATGCCTTACAGTATTTTCTCAAGCATGCGATAATCAATGACGGCATTGATGCCGATGATCTTGAGGGGTTGAAAGAATCTATTGAGAATTGGCACAAAAGAATAATGAAGAAATAAGCATTATCCCTCACCACTACGGGGCGGTCTCGCAACCGCCCTTATTTTTTGACTAATCTATAAAACCATTGCACACTGATATTGAGTATTTGCGCTATTTGCGCTGGCTTGATCTCGAACCACAACAGACAAGCTATCCCCTTCTTAATCGTCTCTTTCCTGTTTCCGCTTGGCATATTACGTATTTGCGTAAACTTCTTAATCTTCTCAGTTGTCAAAAGGTCGCGCATTTCTGAAAGCACCTGCTTGTAATCACGCATGTCTATGTTTTCCACGGTCAACGTCTCGGATATGTCAGACAATAGCGGCTCTTTGCCCTCTATTTGGTTGTTGACGATGAGTTCCATACCAGGACAGTAGAAACCTACGTATGGATGCAAATACGCACAATAGCGTTGATTTTTGCACTTGACACAGCAGCGGGAAAGGTCAGCGGTCATGCTGCCCCCTCATAATGCAGACAAATGCCGGTTGTTGACAGGTAGAGGCATACGCGGGTCATGCGTTCACCCGTTCTTGTGCCGTTTTCCACTTGTAACCACTTGATATTGCTACGTAAAAAAATAATTGTAAATAATACTTGACAAACCTAACGATAGGATATATAGTATATGTATGATAGCAACAAAAATAAAAAACAGGAGGTGTGAGATGAGAATGCAATATCAACTGAGCAACGGTGCGTGGGTTGATTGTGGTGACAGGACCGAGCAATTTTTGGCACGCTGCGAAAAATACAATGGAATCAAACCGGATGGTGAAATCGTCGCTGCGTGCGTCCCTAGCGTTCGCAGCCCACTGACGCGGGATGAGGTTTTGGCCGCACTGTCTGCTGGGAAATCTCTTCGGAATGATGCAGCCGATTGGTACAGCAACTGTCGAGATTTGGAAACCGTGGAATACATCAGAACAGAGAGACAGGCAAAACAGCCACCTATTGAGATGGTCAAATGTTCCTGTGGTCACACCGTACCGAGGGGGTCGGTCATGTCTGCATCTCTCGGAACATCGTGCCCGGATTGTTACGACCGGATGAGCGCATAGGAGGATGGAATGGATAAAATAATAATAGTTGCAACAGGTAAAAATGCACCAAACGGATTCGGAGTTCAGAAATATGACAATGACGAAAAGTGGAACACGAAAAACGGAACCGCCCCCAATGGGGTAAACGCTACTAGGTGGCTGAGAAAAACGACACCCGACCCCACCAAATTGACATCTCTGGCGGGTTTCCTGGTTGAGAATTGCCCCGGATGTGTTGCTGGTAATTTCCCCGCATTTAATCCCGATCATCGCGTCAGATGCTACAACGGAAAAACACGCGCCGATATGTCGAGAGAAGCGGCGGAACGCGGGGTTGTCAATGGCGGAGCGATCGTAACTTCCAATATTGAGCGGGCACGACAACTCACAGAAAATTTTATACGAGCATATGATCTGGAAAACGATTTGGCCCGGATTGATGATTGGCATTTTGATAGAATCAAATTTGAGGAATCCGATGAGGAATATTGGAACCGCACAGCCGCTACCATGATAGCCGTGGGTACGGTCAGAGTAACAATCGGCAACGCTGAATGGAGGGTGTAGACCATGCGAACCAAAAAACACTATGAAAAAATGCTGTCCGATAACCCCAACATGACCATCGGTTTCACCCTCGCCGCCGACATGGTGCTCGCCGCGCGACATGGCCAGATCGACACACCGAATGTTCACGGAGGTGACGAATGGCGAACTATCGCCCGGAATCTCAAATCCAGGTACGGGGAAAATCTGACGGTGGATGAGGTTTGTCATGAGATGTCCCCCGTAAAATCCGCAGCAGCAGCCCTGGGCCGGATAAAATCCCCCCGCAAAACCGCCTCCTCGCGCCAGAACGGGAAGAAGGGCGGGAGGCCCAAGGCCCCCTGATCGGGGGCTTTTTTTGTGCCGTCGCGGGTACGGTAGAGACATTCAGGCATCCAGCGTCCTCATATTGCACAAGCGTTTATCGACCTGCACGCCTTTGTATATCAACGCCCTCCCACAGACCTCACAGACCTCAACATCATGCTCATTGTTGTTTGGCTTGACATAGGTGATGCCGCAATGGTCACATTCATAGATCAGGATAGCCATTTAAGCCCTCCGTCTTGTCTTGGCACGTAACGGCTACGGCCAGAGCCGACATACAATGTCCGGTTATGCCATAGAGTTTGCCCGGATTCTTCTTTGTCCCCGGATCACCGAAGCGTTTTATCAGGGCTTCCTTGACAAACTTTTCCTTGGCGTTCACGATCTTGCAGAAATGCGCTGAAACATCCCGGTAGGGTATCAACTTTAATTTGTCCGTTTCGCCGATGCCAAGGCGGCCCGATATAGCCTCTTGAAATATCCCCGTCCATTTGCAGGTCTTAATAAAATCATCACTTGCCGGGCGGCGCTGTGCCTGAGGATCTTCAATGGCGATTACGCCGTAATAATGTATTTCCATTGTTCGCAAGGCGGCAAGCAATTCATGATTCAATACGTGCTTGGCATTGCGTACGATCTCTTTTTCTGTGTCCCATTGCACAAAGGCGCTGTCATTCGGTCCCGGATCAATGGCAAAGATAATCATGTCTGTTCCCCCTCATAATACGGCGCCCCGCTCCCAACACCGTCAACCGCTTCCCCTGCTTCATGCAGTGCTTTCTTCTTTCTCGGCCCGCTGTACCTGCTCACAAACTTCTTTCCCGTCCACGCCTGATAGCCATTGAGCCATTTGAAATGCTTGAAATAGATCGTATCGAACAAGGCGAGAATGATTGCCGATAACGCTATGTATCCTACTGCTTGGAAAAATGTGGTCATATCTGAAACCTCCTTTTTTCGTTCTCTCTTTTTAGCCAGTTGACTATAAATCGCCTCCAGTTGCTTTTTCTTACCTTTACCGTACCTCTCTTACTGTCCAGCCAACGAATCATACTCTCGGTAAGTTCCTGCATTATTGAGATATGAGGATAGAGTTGCCGCCAGGTCTCGATCTGCGATATTGTGATCCCCTGCCATTTCATATTTTCCCAATCGAATTTAATGATTCCATCCCTTTTCGCTTGGGAAGTCCTTGTCGTTGATGATTCCATGTTTTGCATATTCTTTGTCCTCATCGCTTGACCAGTCGTCCGCCGGGAGGAACTTCCATCCTGAGACGATCTTGAAATTACGGCTTAATCCGTTTGGATTTCTGTTATGATCCCGCCATATCTTCGCCTTGACGATCTTAATACGTCCCCTGTCCATGGCCATGTAAAGCCGTGGCTTCTCAAGGGTGAGCTCGCCGCCCCTGCCAAAATCCCATTGGTCTTTTTTGGTACTTGATTTTTTCTGAATTGCGATAACCGCAATACCGTTTTTCAGCTTCTTGTGTATATCCCTGATCCAGCCGCCAAGTTTCCAAAATTCGTCATATATTTCCATGAAATCAATGACATTAAATCCGTCCGGGTCTATGGCATCGGCAAAATTATCTGAACGTTCCACATTTTCAAAATTCCAATCATCATACTTACACACATCTTCAAACATCTGAACACGAATTTTTAATTCTGAAGCTCCCATCTCGGAATTTTGATACCTTATTTTATATTTTTTTTGATTAAGTCTAATCATTTCAAGCATAAAAGTGGTTTTTCCGGTATTGGAACTACCGGCAAGAATTACAATATTCCCAGGATATAACTTAATTAAATCTCCTATACCCAATGGGAAATCAACCGGATATTCTTTTGTTGCAGCATTTTTCCAGTCAACAATTTCAATGTCACTTTCTATAAGACGATATTCGCCCCTTCTTGTCCCCACCCTTTCAATGATCCCCTGTTTGCATAATTTTGTTGCTTCAACGATTATGGCGTGTTTATCCTCTTTGCTGACTATCGCTGACTCGTGCTGATATTCGCTGACTCGAAACTGACCTGGTGCTGACTTGATCCAATCTCTAAAATCCTGGGCAATGTTCTTTTCTTTTCTCAATACTCGGTCTAAAGCAGATTTTATTTTTACTGGAATGTCTTTTTCTGGATATGGAGGATTACAATTTCTTGCAATAATTTCAAGAACTTCCTGCGTTATTTGGCAATGCCCTTTTACCAAAGAGTTGGCAATGTGAAATAAATTTTCATCTCTTGAACCTTCTTCGAACAGTGCTGACTTGTGCTGACTTGTGCTGACTTGTGCTGACTCTTGGTTGTTTAAACCAGAACCCCCTATATATAAAAATGCATTAATAAAAGAACTATAAGATATAGGCAGTGGCTCCAAGGGCAAATCCCTAATACTGCAATTCTCTACCCATGTATACTTTCCTTCGATCCTTTTCTTGGCCTTCTCATACCTGCAAAAGGATGGAGCCGCTATAATGTAGCCTCCCTCTCCACGGAAATCACACCCAGGGATTGCCTTTGCGTTATTCCTGACTTCGGTGTCTGGACATTGGAAATAAAGATGGTAGCCTCCGCTCGGTGTTTTTGCCATAGGGGTCTTGATATTTGCAGGGATATAATTCGCAAGATTCGCAAATCCCACATTAACATCGTCTACATCAACAACCACAATTCCGCTTATTTTACCCGTAACGATAGCGATAGGATTTGTATTGCCATTTTTCCACCATTCCCGAATCTGTTCTTCCGGGGCACGCTCTGTTTGATATTTTTGCCATTTCAGGGAAGGGGTTTTATTTTCCAAGGCTGGAAATATAGAAAATCCCATTTTGTAATATTCAAGAGCTTCGTTGAGCAAGGACATCAGGTTTTTATCTCCCGGCAGCAACTGCCTTTGTGAGTATATATTTCTTCCTTCCATTCATTGCCACACTCACATTGATAGTCTATGAGGACAGACATCCCATTGAGGCGGTATTCAATTTTTCTTGGACTGTTAAAATATTGTAAATTACCCTTATTGGTAATAAGAACATCGGAAGTAGTCTGATACTCGTCTTTGCCAATAAACACTTGAACCTTGGCAATATGGTTGTGACAACTTTTACAGATCGGACATAATACATTTTTCATATCATGGCTCCTTTAAATAAAATGAGGCGCACCGGGAGCCATGACGGGTATTGCACCCTTCAAACGGTTTTTCTCCGTTACCGATGCGCCATAAATTGTCTTGATTATCATATGCTATCATGGCTCTACCATAATATCGCACATTTCCCGCACAATGTCAATCTTTTTTCTCCCCCCCATCCTCAATCGGCACAAGCCGCAGAAATGTCCCTGAATCAAATCCTTTACACAATTTGCACTCGTAGATATTGTAAAAGCCTGTCTTGCCTATACAGATCATCGTGTGGCCGGAGGGACAAGTTAAAGGAGCAGGTTTTGTTTCCTGCTCCATTGAAAGGGGGGTATTATGTGACGAGCTGGAGGATTGCATTGTCATTTAGATAGCTTTTTCAATGCTTTTAAGTGTTTAGCCAACGGCCTTGTTTTCCCCTTGCGCCAGTTAAACACGGTTTGACGGGTCACGCCGCACAGGATAGCCACCTCCCTATCGCTTAACCCTTTCTTTATTGTGATTGTTTGCTCAGTAATTTTTATCATATAAATCTTTTAGCACATATTTATTTTTGTGTCAAACTATTTTTTTGTAAAATATCTCTTGACAAGGAGATTGATATTTAGTAAAAGTATATATCATGCACCACACACTATCAAAGGGGGACAAAATGAAATCCCAAACCTTCCGAATGAAGAATGAATCCTACTTACGCAACGTCCGCAAACTTATCTGTCATTGTCCTATCTGTGGGCGTGATTACGAGGCGAACACAGATTATTGCGGACGGGCAGAGAAGCCGCCGATTAATTGCCCTGCGTGTAAATCGGCAGGATTGACAAGCTCGGACATCGGCAGTCGGTATGAGATGCATTATGCATTACGGTAAAGAGAGATAAAATGAAGCCCCTCGCAGGAGTACACATGCCAGCATCGGAAAAACCCTCCATAACACCGCATAACCCCTCTATCACCAACGGACGGCGGGCAACGGCATGTAATCTATTACTCCTGGCCGTCCTTATATTATCTCTCTGTTCCTGCGCTTCCCTCTCTCCCATGCACTTTGAACCTGCCGATCTACGCACTGTTAATGTTCTGATAGGAACGGACGGGACCCACGATGAAAATGAGATCATGGGCTTGTTCCAGCAATTCAACGGGGAATCCGTCATGGAGACTGGCATCATTCTTAACGTGGTTGACATCGTCCCCTTTGACATGAATGAGCAACATAAGATATGGCCTGCCTGCGCTGATTATGCATACCTGTCAGGCATCCCGAACGATATCGCTATTGCGTTCATCCCCAATACTCCCATAATCAATTTTCTGGTCGGCGGGGCACTTGGTATGTGTGACACGACCGTATATCGCTACATAGCCCTGAAAACGACAGACTATCGTGTATTTAAGCACGAGGTGATACACGTTTTCCACCCCGGACATTCCATGAGTGGCCTTATGTTCCCAATAGAGAGTTTTGTGGGGATTCCAACAGGGGGCTTCGGATTGAGCGAGGCAAGCAGAGAAGAAGTATTGCGGAATAAATGGCGGGTATTCAGTGGGATCACGGTAGAACAAGTAGAAGAAATGAAGAGGACACCATGAAAAATGAATGGACAGAAAAGATTGAGAAGCTGGAACGGGAAAACAAAGAGATGCTGGAGGCGTTGAAAGATGTTTTCACCTATCTTGATACACCTCATAAATCGCCCTATGGCAACGTTGAAATTATCGACAGGGCGTATAAAGTCCTCACCAAAATCGAGGCAAAATGACCACCCTCATCCTCTCCCACACCCACGGCTATATCGAGCGCATACGGTATGTTGACATTTACCCTGATAAGATAGTGCTCCAGCATGACGCTATCGGCAAGGATGGTACGAAGATGCACTTGGATTATTTCACGCTCAGCACTGAGGAGTTTGTCAAGATTGAAAACGCAATGAAGGAGGTAGGGGAATGAAAATAGTAATCAATAGTTGTTACGGGGGATTCAGCTTATCCCCGTTAGCCACCAAAATGATTGCCAAATTACAAGGGAAAAAATGTTATTTCTTTGAAACTGATTTTTCTTGCGGGATGGGTAGTTTTAGGCAGAAGCCTCTTACCTTGGAGGAAGCAACGAAAAAGAAGGTTTTTTTCAGTTCTTATTCTGTTGCAAATCCAGATGAATACTTAAAAAGAGAAAAAGAATGGAATGAAATGTCGGACAAAGAGAAGGAACTATATAATAAAAAATATGAAGAAATAAATCTTAATTACCGAGACATCCCCCGCAACGATCCTTTGCTATTGCGGGTTGTAAAAGAGTTAGGAGCCAAGGAAGCATCTGGAGGATGTGCATTATTAAAAATAATAACAATACCCGATGATGTTGAATGGGAAATAGAAGAATATGACGGGCTTGAGCATGTCGCAGAAAAACATAGGACATGGCCATGACCCTCATCCGTGACCTTATCATTATCGCCCTGCTTATCCTTATTACTGTTCTGTGTGGATTACATTCGATGGTACAGACGGTGAATGACAGGGAAAAAGGGAGAATGTATTGGTGTGAGGAGGCAAGACATGTCCAAAAGTAAATTCATCCCCCTGCCCGACCATCCCGCCATGGTCAAATGTTATGTCTGTGGCAAGGATAAGCCGACTGACACCATGCTCAATGTAGGCAGTGGTCTATTCAGGTGTAAATCACATAAGCAATCAACAATACTCAAGGCTACAACGTGCACACATCATGATAACGTGTCCAAGAAAAGATGGAAAATAGACGTGAGAATTACAGGGGTAATAGAGGAATGTTGACCATGCTCGATCTTTTTTCCGGCATAGGGGGGTTCTCCCTTGCTGCTTCTTGGTGTGGTATTGAAACTGTTTGTTTTGTTGAGATAGACCCATTTTGTCAAAAGGTATTAAAGAAGCATTGGCCGGGTGTGCCGATAATAAGCGACATACGGGAGGTAGTGAAGTGGTACGAAACGAAAAACAACGAGCAGCCGACCTCAGAAATATACGACTTGCGAGTGAAGCAACCAGAAAACCAAGGGTTATCGGAAAATGTAGAAACTGTGGGGAAGAAACATCGGTTCGACCCTGCGAAGCGGCAAGGGGAGATGGGAAATTTTGTTCCAACAAGTGCAGATATGAATTTAAACGGGGAGAACACGCCACCAACGCCAATGGCGGGCAGTGGATGCGAGGGGAAAATAATCCCAACTATAAAAATGGCACAGGGTATGAGCGGCACGCAAGACACAGACAAGACCTTGTTCGGCAATGGCGAAGGCGGGTATATGCCAGAGACAATTTTACCTGTCAACGGTGTGGGTTTGTCCCTGGAAAAACAAACAGCCTCAATGCCCATCATGTCAAAGCATGGAAAGATTTCCCAGAGGAAAGGTTCAACATCGACAACGGAATCACCCTCTGTAAACCGTGCCACCTTAAAGAACATTCTGGAGGAACACATTGACATCCTTACAGCAGGAGTGCCTTGTCAACCCGCGTCGTGCGCCGGGAAAAGAAGGGGAACAGGAGATGATCGTTGGCTCTGGGAAGAGACACTTAGAATCATATCGGAGATTAAGCCAACATGGTGCATCCTTGAAAATGTGCGTGGCCTCCTTAGTCTTGAGCAAGGCATGGTTTTCGAGAATCTGTGTCTTACGTTGGAGACTTTCGGGTACGAGGTTCAACCGTTTGTTATTCCAGCTTGCGCCGTCGATGCCCCGCACAGGAGGGATCGAATCTGGATTGTTGGGTACTCCAACAGGTGTAAACAGGGAAAGGAACGAGGAAACGATGGAGAAATGCGCGGCATTCAGGAAGAGGAATGCCAACCAGAACACGGTTCCCCTGTATCTTGCGGAGCAAATTGCCATGCTCCCGACACCATCAACAAAAGACTGTTCCGGAGGTGCGGTGGAAGCGATAGAAACGTTGACAGGATTCAAAAGAGTGAGCAAACAGGGGGTGAGCCACGGAGCGCAGTTGCACGACGTTATGAAGATGCTCCCGACACCGGCATCCAGGGACTACAAGGGAGCGAACCCGAACAATCCCTACGACTGTCTGGACAGCCTGATAGAAGTGGGAGCAACCAAGAATCAAGCTGGTCAGAAAACTGGCTTGAGGTTGCAACCCGCCTTTGTGGAGTGGATGATGGGCTACCCCGAAAAGTGGACAGAGTTAATCGATTAAAGGCTTTGGGTAATTCCATTGTACCGCAAGTAGCATACCAGATATTCAAGGCAATTACAGGGACAATAGAGGAGGTATAAATGGACTTACTTAACGATTTCATCAAGGAAACATTCGGCGGCAAATCTATTTGTGAACTCGCTCAGATTGAGCAGAAATTACAGGACGTGAAGGAATTGCTCAAGTGGATAGACAAATGTTCCGTGCTGGAAGGCAAGCTATTGCAGAAGGACGCCGAGATTGCATTGATTAATGAGGCGCTTGAGGTGGCGTGTGAGGAGATAGAACACTGCCCCGATTTTATCCATGAAGTACATTGGGGAGAATGTACAGCGGAGCTTTGTGAGGGTGATGATACAAAATGTTGGATAAGGTATTGCCTTCAGCGTGGACAGGAGAATATTGACAGGGAGAAAAATAATAAGGCCGTCCATGATGAGATCGAGGGCAGGAAGCGCATGGATGAACAAGATATAATGCAATCTGCCAAGGACGAGATGAATAGCAGTGTATGTGATGCAAAGGAGGCATTATGAGTGATTTGGCAAAAGGGTTATCTTCTATACAGCAAAAGTTGAAGGCTCCGAAGAACCAACGCAATACCTTTGGCAATTATAACTACCGCTCATGCGAGGACATACTCGAAGCGGTTAAGCCCTTGCTCAATGGGTTTATTCTCACCCTCAATGACGAAATACACCTCATAGGTGAGAGATATTACATAAAGGCGATAGCTACCCTTTCCGATGGAGAAAATGCTATATCTGCTACGGCATACGCAAGAGAAGGGGAAAACAGAAAGGGCATGGATGATAGTCAGCTAACCGGTGCGTGTTCAAGCTATGCACGCAAGTATGCCCTCAATGGTCTTTTCTGTATTGATGACGAGAAGGATGCAGACACAAAAGACAACAGCCACGTTGAGAAGAAAGAAGAACCTCCAAAGAAAGAAGAACCTCCAAAGAAGGATACCCCGTCCGGTACGGTCAAGCCAATTACCGAAAAGCAATTAGGGACACTTCATTCTATATACAGCAAGCTGAAAGATGCTGTCCCGATACATAACTATTGTGCCAAGATCATTGGCATTGACAAGCTGAACTCTACCAAAGACCTTACCATACAGCAAGCATCGAAGATCATAGACCAGATATACAAAGACCTTGATAAACAGGATGGTAACGCATAATGCCGACAGCTAACTATAAGACCAAAGACGGACAGCGAGTACCTGGAGTTACAACTATTATCGGGCGCTTCAAGGAATCGGGAGCCTTGATTGCATGGGCGTATAATCGTGGTAAGGAAGGTCTCGAACTCTATGACAGCAGGGATAAGGCGGCAGAATTGGGAAGTATCGTACATGAACTTGTTGAGAAATTTATCAAGAACGAATACCCCCTTTTCTCAACATTGGGATTGTCCGATAACGATATTAAAAGCGTTAAATCTGCTTTTCAGGCCTTTGAGGAATGGTTTGAATCCAACAAGTTTGAGATTGTGGAACAGGAAATTCATCTTGTATCTGAACAGCATAAATATGGCGGTACTCCTGATGCCATCGCAAGAGACGGGAAGGGAAGACTCGTACTCCTTGACTGGAAGACCAGCAACGGCGTGTATCAAGATTTCCTCTATCAGCTTGGAGCCTACCGGATATTGTGGAATGAAACCTTTCCCGATAATCCATTGACGGGAGGTTCTCACCTTTGCAGGTTTGCAAAGGAGAACGGAGATTTTGCACATCACTTTTATCCTGACATATCGGAAGCGGAAGAAGGCTTTCTGTCCATGAGAAGGCTATATGATATTGATAAGCAGTTGAAGAAGCGTTGTTAGCAAATCCACTTAGAAAGGAGGACTTTTCAGAATGGCTTGGGGGGCAGGTGGCGTGCGCGTCATACGTAGAAGCAGGAGTCAATCCGATGCGTCGGCGTTCCTGCCCTGTCCCCACTTTTTTAACGAGGAGGATGTATGTACAACACAGGAGGTACTGGCACACCAATCAATACGACAATATGGTGGGTTCCTGAAAATGGGACTGGTGGAGGATATTACATAATAATTAAGTCGTAGTGAGGAGGATGTATGACCGGTAAATACCGTCCGCCTAATGGTGCAGAGGGTGATTATTTTATGGAGGTATTCTGTGAGCAATGCACAAAGGATGACGTTGAGAATAATATTTTATGCCCGATTATCGCCGCTACATATGCATTTGATGTTGACGATCCCCGTTATCCCAATGCGTGGCAATATGTCGATGACAAACCAGTATGCACGGCGTTTGAAAGGAGGGAGGTGAAAGCATGAGCGAATGGTCTGATAAATGGAATGCTATGCCATACGATATTCGTCACATAGGGAGTATGTGTGAAACAGAGATGAGGATTAATCAGTTGATGATGGAGAAGGCCAGATTAAAAAAGAGATACCTGCAAAGTATAAAGGAAGTAGATGAACACATAAAAAACCTCAAGCGATTCCTGAAACTGGAGGTGAAAGCATGATTAGATGGGAACAGGATGAAGAAGATAGCCGTTACTGGTACGGTCGCGTTGGGAATAGAACGGCTTTTTTGTTGGTAAAAATAGATTTGTATGAATATGAACTCACTTTTCATTTTGATGCTTATGAGGTTTCTTATTACCATTCTCCGTATCCCTCCTCTGCCAAACGTGGAGCCAAACGGTTGTTGAAGCGATTCCTGAAAGATGCGGGGCTGGAGGTAAAATGTTGTTCTTGATAAAAAAAGTATGCTTGAAGAAATTTAAAAAAATACCTAAAATGCCAAAAATAGGAATACATCCTTGTTCTGGATGCCAAGATACTTTCTATAAAAATTTTATAGAACTCACTTGCCCCATTCAGGAAGAGACATATAGACGGAGGTCTCATGTGGACAGATAAGCCAGTAGCAGATTGGACGGAGGAGGAAAAGAATCATTTCCTTACGCTGTTGATGGGGAAGGAATGGCATGATGCACATAAAGAAAGAATATATCCAGGACAACCAATGCAGTTTATTTATCCAATAAGTTATCTCAATAATGAAGGTTTTTTTACTGTCAAATCCTTCATGGAACAGTCATTGCTGGTGGTGTGGGAAGGGTATGTTGACGAGGAATTCATACTGTTTAGATACGATAAAAAGGAAGCATTTACATGCTTAAATAATGTCCTTGACCTCTCCAACCTCATCACCTTTCTCCTGGATAATCAGAAAGGATGGGCGTGGAAAGAGTGCCCAAAATGTTTCAACGGTATTTGCACCAAACACAAATCAGACCCATCGGCAAACGATAAATGTGATTATTGTAAGGGGTATGGCAAAGTCAAGCATCCCGCACTGCTTTACAGCGAAAGTTTGAAGGGGGAGTAAAATGAAAGTATATATAGCTTCATCAGGAGATAACGACCTTAAAATAAAATTATTATGTAAAAAATTAATAGCCAATAATATAACACCTTTTTGGTTTTTAGGAGAATATGAGGGCAAGATACTGTGTAACATTTGGGATGCCAATAAAGCAAAAACGGAAGAAGAAATATTGGCATTGAAATCAGACCATGTTCAAATCACGGACGCAGACATACTTTTAATGGTTATGCCATGTGGGTATTCCTCCTATTTAGAAGCTGGTATAGCAGCCGAGCAAGGAAAACGAATAATAATACTGGGCGCTATGGATAAATACGAAATAGTAACGAGGTATGCAGAAAAACAATGTTTTACCGCTTCGGAATTAATTAAATATCTTAATGGTAATATTGAAGATGCCGAAAGTTTGAAGGAGGAGTAAAATGAGCATGACCGACCTTGAATTAAAAGACCCACGTATTTTTGAAATGGTAATGGAGGAACAAGATAGACAGATTGACAAATGGGGAATACAGGACAGACACCCCTTTGAATGGCTTGCCTATGCAACCGAGGAACATGGAGAGCTTGCGGAGGCCATATCGGACTTTGTCTATAACCGAGGGTTGCAATCTGCCGTTGTCAAAGAGGCTATACAGGCGGCAACACTGCACTTGAAGATAGCCGA
>Ga0265297_10001834_pt1 | contig 46709 bp, 44 predicted proteins | sample Munlanlwell13791_FD_192502 | JGI IMG/M metagenome (GOLD analysis project Ga0265297, IMG submission 192502) | Leachate microbial communities from a municipal landfill in Southern Ontario, Canada - Leachate well 137-91 | ecosystem: Engineered > Solid waste > Landfill > Unclassified | place...
AAAGGTCGTTTTATTTATTTAAGTAAGTTAAATCTATGGCTTTCAAGAAATTTGAAGGCGAAAGAAGAGACTTCGCTCCTCGACAAATGTTTCAAGGAGATTGGGTTTGCGGTGACTGTGGAACAAAGATTTCAGAACTTCCGTTCCAGCCATCTGCCGATAGACCTATCTATTGCAGAGATTGTCACGCAAAACGAAGAAGTCAATTCAGACGCTAAACAAATTCCCGCCGCAAGGCGGGTTTTTGTTTTGGTAATAAAAAACCCGTCTCCATAAGGGGGCGGGTTCCGTTAGCAAAGCCTTATCATCCCTCTCAGTCTGTTCAAGATTTCTAAATCGCTGATAGTATAGACTTTTCCACCGGTCACAACGACAATCTTCGGCTTTCTGCTCATCTCGCAAAAGTAATCGTATACGCCGTCTTCAACGTTTTTGAAATTCTCTTGCAGGATCTCCCGCGTTAATTCGTCAATCTTGTCGATGTATTTCATCCACTTTGGCGGCAGGCTTTCGACAGAAGCTGCTTTTTCCACTTTGAACCTCCTTATTTTTTTGATAATGTCCTTATTTGTTTTCCCAGTTCCTCGAGAGCTTTTTCTTTTTTGACTTTTTTAATTGCTTTTCCTCTCCTGGTAATCAAGGCGAATTCTTTCGTTCCTACGACTGCCAGATCCGCTTCCCTGGCCTCTCCCAGTCCGTTGACTATACAGCCCATAACGGCAATCTTCAAGGGAGTTTTGATATGGCTGGCCATTCTTTCGATTTCTCCTGCAATTCTTATAACATTAATCTCGGTCCTGGCGCAAGTGGGGCAACTTATGACCCTTATCCCTCTTTCTCTTATTTCCAGGCTTTTCAGTATTTCCCAGCAGGCGTTTACTTCTTCTTCCGGGTCGGCGCTTAAAGAAACTCTAATGGTATCTCCTATACCTTTTAATAATAGATATCCGATTCCAATTGACGATTTAATAGTCCCTGAAAATTTTGTTCCTGCTTCAGTAATCCCCAAGTGTAGGGGATAGTCGGTTTTTTTAGATAGAATTTCATATGCTTTTATCGTCCTTAAAACATCAGGAGCCTTAAGAGATATGACTAAATTGCGAAAATTCAGGTCCTCCATTTTTTTAATGCTGCGAAGAGCTGATTTTACCATCATTTCCGCAGTGACTTTTTCCTTTTTACCTAAAATGTCTTTTTCTAAAGATCCGCTATTGATGCCTATTCTAATGGGGATTTTTTTCCTTTTTGCCAATTCCACTACCTTTTTTAACTTGTCTTTTGGGAAATTACCCGGATTTATTCTTATTTTATCCGCTCCTTGATTTATCGACTCTATAGCTAAATCTGCCGAAAAATGGATATCAGCCACCAGAGGAATTTTTATCTGCTTCTTTATTTTCCCTATTGCTTTGGCCGAAGCTAAATCTGGAACGCCGACTCTTACTATCTCACAGCCGGCTTTCTCCAGTCTTTTTATCTGGCGAACAGTTTCTCCTGCATTAGAAGTATCGGTATTCGTCATTGATTGCACTAAAATGGGAAAATCGCCTCCTATTTTCAGGTTTCCTATTTTTACGATTTTAGCCTTTCTCCTCTTAAACATTTTTTAAATAGTTTATTATATCTTTGACAATCCAGTTTGGAGCAGAGGTTCCAGAGACTACCCCCAGAACAGAGATTTCTTTAAACCATTCTCTTTTTAGGTCATCTGCTGAGTTTGTCAACCAGACAGGCTTTTTGTGTTTTTTAACGATTTCTGCCAGCCTTTGTGTGTTGGCGGAGGTTTTAGATCCTACCACCAAAACTCCGTTTACTCTTTTTGTCATTTCAGAAAGCTCTTTCTGGCGTGAAACAACCTGAGGGCACAGAGTATTTACATATTTTAATTCTTTCGTCTTTTTTTTAAGAATATTTATGATTTTATTTACTTTTTCTGAGCTCTGGGTGGTTTGGCTTATTACTCCAGCCTTCTTCATGTTTTTTAACGATTTAGCCTGAGACTCTTTTTCAATCACTATGGCCTTGCTTCCCGCATATCCTTTTATCCCTTTTACTTCCGGGTGGTTTTTATCTCCGATGATAATAACCTTATATCCTTTCTGGGAAAGTGTCTTTGCTTCTTCTTGAGCTCTTTTAACCAATGGGCAGGTAGCGTCCCTTATCATAATGTTCTTTGGGAAAACTACAGGAGGAATACCGTGAGCCCTAATCACTAAAGTGCCCCTTTTTACACTTTCCAAGCTGGAGATCGTTTTTCCTCCGTTCCTTTTAAAATCATTGATTATCTTTTCATTATGGATGATTTCTCCTAGAAACTGGACTGGCTTCGGGTCTTTTTTCAAAGAATCGTAGCCAATATCCAAGGCTCTTTTTACTCCAGTACAGAGTCCTATGTTTTTTGCAACGATAATTTTCATTATTTGTTAGATTAAACCATTCGCTAGATTCCGTTTTCTTCTCTATTCTATTTCTTTTTGATTAAAAGATAAAGTGTTAATATTGAATTAATTATGGCTAAAAAAGAAAAGAAAGTAGGCTTATTTTTAGCTCAAACCGCTAAAATAGTAGACCCTATTATAAATAGACTATTGAATCTTTGCGTTGGTAAAAAGTTCCAGGGCATGGTCAAGTATCAGATTAATACTGGCGGGAAGAGGATAAGGCCGGCTTTAGCCATAGCTTCGGCTAAGCTTTTTGGCGGGAAGACAAGAGATGTATTGTATCCTGCTGCTGGCTTGGAAATTTTGCATAATTATAGTTTGATTATTGACGATATAATCGATAACAGCTTCTTAAGGAGGGGAAAGCCGACTGTTTGGGCGAAGTTTGGCAGATCAATTGCTCAGTGTATAGGTATTGATTTTGGAGCAGCCATTTTTCAAGCGGCAAACCGTTCCCGGTATCCTGTAAAAACATCCGAGATTCTCGCTAAAACGCTTAAAATATTGGTTGAGGGAGAAATATCAGACATATTGTTTGAACAGTCTGGCCGTAAAGATGAACCCTATGTCGTCAAAAATCGTTATAGGAATGTTTCTGAAAAAAGATATCTTGAGATGGTTGGTAAAAAGACAGCCTCTTTATTCCAAAGCTGTTGTGAAATCGGTGCTGTCTCTGCCGGAGCTAAAGAAAAACAAATAAAGGCTTTGAAAAATTATGGGTTTAATCTTGGGGTAGCTTTTCAAGTAAAAGATGACATATTGGATATTTTCGGTGAAGGGCAGAAATTTGGCAAAAAAATTGGTAAAGATATCCAGGAGGGGAAGATGGCAAATGCTATCATCTGTTTCGCCTATCAGGAGTTTTCTCAAAAAGAAAAGAAGGAATTTTCTCAGATTATTCGTAAAGGCGTAATTTCTGACCGAGATATTCGTCGGGCTATAATATTGATTAAAAAAACCAAAGCTAGAGAAAAAGCTATAAATTATGGGGAGAGGTTTATTGAAAAAGCTAAAGCCAATCTCAGTCTTTTGCCCAAAAATAGCTGGAACAGGGCTTTGGTAGATCTTTGTGATATAGTTATAGAAAGGGAAAATTAGCCTATGAAAGCAAGGAATAAGACAATTGAATATAAAACTAAGGGAGAGTTTGATTTTATTGACGTGACAAACGATGTTAAATCTTTTGTTAAAGAGAGTGAGATTAAAAACGGATTGGTGAATGTGCAGTCTCTCCATACTACAATGGCCGTAATTTTAAACGAGAACGAACCTCTTCTTATAGAGGACATGAAAAAGAATTTAGAAAATACGGGGTCTAAAGGCTTAGCCTATAACCACGATGATTTTGGGAGAAGAACAGTGAACCTTTGTGACGGAGAATGCGTAAACGGTCATTCTCATTGTCGGGCCATTCATTTGCCGTCAAACGTTGTCTTAAATTTGATTGACGGTAAAATCCAACTCGGCCAATGGCAGAGTATTATGATCATTGAGTTGGACCGTCCAAAAGAGAGAAGAATTCAGATACAGGTTATAGGAGAATAGATTTAATAAGGCTTATTACCAGTTTGTTCTCAATTAGAAATCCTTCTTGTTTTTTTGAGGGGAGAAAGGCCACTTTATCAAAAATAATTATAGTTCCGTCGAGGTTCTTTTTTATTTCTCTTATTTTTATCTCTCCCAGTCTTTTTTTAATCTTTTGAAAGGCTTTTTTGAATTTTGGCAATTTTGTTTTACTAACGATAGTGATGTTAGAAGTAGGGGAGAAGGAAACTATTTCCTCCAGGGCTTTTAACCCTTCCTTTCCTTTATAGGTCTTTATTCCTTCTTGCTTTGAGTACCTTTCTTCTAAAGAGGCTATAATCCTGATGAATTCCCTTTCCTTTTCCTCAATCTCCCGTTTTTGGGTTCTCAAAATGCTTAAAATTCTCTCTGGTGACTGGGCGGAAAAGAACCGTTTCGCCTTTTGTTTTGTTTCGGCAAACAACCCTTTCTCTTCGAGCTTTTTAATAATTTCATATACGGTTGGTCTCGTAATTTTTGTGTTTTGGGCTATTTTCTGGACAGAACCAGGCCCCAATTCAAGACCGGCTAAATAAATTTTAACCTCCTTCTCGGTTAGGCCGAGCTTTCTTAGCTCTAGTTCTATCGGAGCATCTATCATAAGTTTATTCTACTTAATGATCTATTTAAAGTCAATTTCGTAAAATTGTCAATGGTTGTTTTACAAATAGGATTTATAGATTTAGCTTCAAAATATGGCCTATTTCGTTGTCGTTGGTTATTCTGTCGGCAAGGCTTGACAAAGTCTTTTATCTCCGCTATATTTAGCTCATTAATTAACTAGCTTACGGGGGGAGTCATCCCCCCTCATTATAAATTTAATAGACCGAATGATTATGTAAGGAGGCCGAAAATGGCAGTCAAAGTTAGAAAGATCGAAAAAGTAGTTGAGCTGCCAGTATTGCTGGCACCGGTGAAGGGCTCGGGACAGAAGCTGGACGGAGAAGATTCTGTCGTACAGGTTCCCACCAACGAGAACGGTTGGATTCCCGAGAGTGTTTACAAAAGAGAAGTTTCAAATCTTAGGGTCTGCCCTACGCAAGCTCCTCAGGCGGCTGAAGCCGAGGCGATGGTGTGGGGAAAATATCTTTCTGCGACAAGGAAAAGAAATGGTCGTAGGTTGATGTACGGGGAGCTTTACCGCTACGAGTTCTATGAAGGACGGAAAAGGAAGGGTTTTTGGGGCAATATCGAAGACGCTATCCGGAGGATTGATCTCGGAGAAGAGCCCAAGATTACTATTTTTTCCGCTGGAGCCGGTCGAGATCTCCTTAGGGTAGGGTTGGCTTCTGGCGTCTGGAAGTCTAGCGCTCCCAGTAAGATAGCGGGCACTTACAAGGAAATTTCTCCAGAGTATTTTTCTCTCTCAAAGCCTGGCGCCAGGATAATGGTCACGGAATACGAAGAGCATGTACTTGGAGCTCTAGAAGAGACGGTGGACCAACTCATTCAGAAAGGGCTCTTAAGGGAAGAGATGGTGACATCTCGAAAATGGGACTTTAGATGTCGATCTCCTCTAGCGAGCGGGACGCAAGACCTGGTAGTGTTCGCGCTAGCAGGTAACTACGCAAAATTGGAAGAGCAACCTCTTATCTTGAGGGAAATAGCCCGGTGTGTGGCTAAGGGGGGTTACTTAATAGTCTCTACGATGTTGCCAGAGCTTGATTTCTCAAACGCTCATCAGGGGTTGAGGAAAATAAAAATCATTTTGTCCTCTCCTTTAATGTGGCCTATCTTGCCGGAATTTGTCCCCTGGCAGGTCCAGTGGGGGAAAATGGCAGGAGAAATGAATGAGGCTGGCTACTGGCAAAACGTTCCCGCCGTGGAGTGGGCAAAATTTCTCGAGCCCGCAGGGATGAAATCTGTTAAGATCTATCCTTCTCCTTCTTCTTTGTTGCCCGTCGAGGTGCTAGTAGCACAAAAAGAATAGTGTTTATCGCAGGGTTAGCCTCCTAATTGAGGCTACCCCTTTTTTATTTAAAGCGTAGAAATGCTATAATTGCTTAAAGAAAATTATCTTAAGGATGTTCGGTTATTATGGATATAAAATATACTATTTTAATAATTGCCTTGCTGAACTTTATAATTGGGTTTTCTGTTCTATCGAGAAATCGAAAAAGCGGCACAAATATCTCTTTCGCATTAGTCTCTTTTGACCTGGGGCTTTGGGCGGTGAGTATGTTTTTTTATGTGAAACCATTTGTTTTTGACAGCGAGGCTTGGATAAAGATAGTTTATTTGTTCGTCATCGGACTTGCCGTTACCTGGACGTATTTCTTTAGAAACTTTTTAGAGGTAAAAGATAAAATAGCCCCTATTCTAATTAGTCTCGCGGCCCTCATTTTTGTTTTTATATTAATTGGTACTGATTTTTGGGTGAAAGGAGTAGTCGTTAAATCGTGGGGGCCAGAAACAATTCTTGGCCCTGCTTATGCATTATTTGGAATATATATATTGTTTGCAATGGGTTGGGTGACTTATATTTTTATAAAAAGGCTATCACAATCCAGGGGGATCCAGAGAATGCAATTTATATATATCTTTGTCGGGACAATACTTTATTCTATTCTGGCAACCATCTTCGATGTAGTTATTCCTTTGAGCACGGGCGACTCGCGATTTTTTTGGGTAAGCACTTATTTCTCTCTATTTTTTGTGGTCGCCACTGCATACGCAATAATTAGGTACCGCCTAATGGATATTCGTTTTGTTGCAGGGAGAACCTTTGTTTACCTCTTTTCAATAATCTCTATTCTCGGCTTGATGTTTTTCTTAATGTTTTTGAACAATAAACTATCATCGCCGATCTCTATAAATATTTTTGTCCCTATTGCGACAGCCATTGGCATTTTGCTTTTCCAGCCAATCTTCCAATTCTTCGAGCAGGTTGCTTCAAAATACTTTTACTATACTTTCTATTCGTATCAGACGGTTTTGACAGACTTAGGAAGAAGATTGACCCAATTTTTAGATTTAGACCGTCTTTCCTCTCTAATTGTTAATACCTTAACTAGTACGATGAAATTGGATAGAACCGTGATACTTTTGAGGGAAGCCGGCAATGGAGACTATCGAATCCAAAAGAATGTTGGCTTCAGAGAAGAAAACGGGATATCCTTGGTCAAAGATAGTTTTTTAACTGCCTGGCTGGAAAAAAGCCAGACACCTCTGGTCTACGAAGAATTGTCTTTGATTATCAGGGATACTTTTAAAAAAGAAGAAAAGGAGAGTTTGGAAAAGATAAGAGAAAATATGAAGAAAATTGAAGCTGCTCTCTGTCTGCCTCTTTTTATTGAGAATAGGATTAGCGGTATGATAGTTTTGGGTAGTAAAATTTCTGGCGAGCCTTACTCTCAGCAGGATATAGCACTTTTGAATACTCTTGCTAACCAATCTTCAGTTGCCCTTCAGAATGCCAGGTTATACGATCAAGTCCATGATTTATCTGAGAATCTCCAAGAGAAAGTAGATACTCAAACTAAAGAATTAAAGCAGGCTTACGAAGAATTAAAGGTTTTAGACAGAGCGAAATCAGAGTTTATCTCTTTAGCCTCTCACCAATTAAGAACTCCATTAACCGCTATCAGAGGGTATGTTTCGATGATTTTAGAAGGAAGTTACGGCAAGCTGTCTAAATCAGCTTCAAAACCTCTGAATAACGTTTTAGGGTCAGCTGAAAGGTTGATAAGGATAGTGAACGACTTATTGAATATCTCAAAGATTGAGCTGGGCAAAATGGAATTGAATAAGGCCCTGGCCAGAGTAGACGAACTAATAACTACTTGTTATGAAGAGATGAAGCCCACCGCAGAAAAGAAAGGACTGGAGATTATTTGGCAAAAGCCCAAATCTCGTCTGCCCGAAATTGAAATTGATAAACTGAAGATAGGTCAAGTTATTTCTAATCTTATAGATAACGCTATTAAATATACCCAAAAGGGGAAGATTGAAATTAAAGCTGAAAAAGCAGATTCTGTTATTCTTGTTTCTATAAAAGATACTGGAGAGGGACTGACAAAAGACGAGATAAGAATGGTTTTTGAAGGGTTTACCCGGGGGGCGGCAGGCATTGCTTATTGGATAGAAGGAGCGGGCTTGGGCCTCTATATTGCTAAAAAGTATATAGACCTTCATAACGGGAAGATTTGGGTAGAGTCAGAAGGAAAAGGTAAAGGGTCTGCCTTTTATGTAGAATTGGCAATTAAGTAAAAATATGTACAAAATTTTAATCATTGAAGATGAAAAATTATTATCTGAGATGTATGAGGAAAAATTCTCCCAGTCCGGGTTTTCGGTGATGGTGGCTCACAGCGCCGAAGAAGGATTTGAATCGTTGAAAGAATATAAACCGGACCTGATTTTGCTCGATATTTTGTTGCCCCAGGAAAACGGAATACAATTTTTGAAAAGGGCAAAAGACGTTTCTGAGATATCGAAGATCCCGGTTATTGTCTTCTCAAACTACGACGACCCCGAAACAAAGAAAAAAGCTTCTGATCTGGGAGCGAGAGACTATTTGATTAAAACAAATTTCACTCCATCAGAGATTGTTGGAAAAATTAAGGACTTTTTGAAAAGGCTTGACACCTCCCGTTGATGGTTATAGTATTACGTATCCGTTATGATTTTAGGAGCTTGACAGGGTTCCCTGGCGGCCTATAATCAAGTATTGGTAAGATGTTTAACAGCTTTCACCAAGTAAATACCTTTCCCATGGCTAATATTAAATGGTCATATGCCACCGTCGTTTTACTTTTAGGGAAGGGTTGAAGGGTTTTAAACAAAACATAATAAAACTAAAACCATAAAACCCCTTCCGAAAAAAGGGATATTTTTTTAAAAAACATGGAAGAAGAAAAGAGATATTATTTAACTAAAGAGGGATTGGAAAAGATAAAAAAAGAATACGAAGATCTGAAGCAGATAAAACTTGCTAAAACCAAGGGAGATGTTCCTAGAGTTTTGCAGTCGGAAGACTTAAACGCTGAGTATCTCGCCTTTCAGGAAGATATGGGTTTTTTAGATTCAAGAATAACCGAGCTGGAACACATATTGAAGAATACGGAAATAATTAAGAATCCTCACAAAGACAAGCAAAATGCCATAGGTCTTGGGGCAACGGTTTTAGTCGACGTCAACGGTCAATCAGACGAATTTACCATTATTGGAACCTTGGAGGCCAACCCCGTTCTTGGCAAGATTTCTAATGAGTCTCCTGTTGGAAGGGCTCTTTTGGGCCATAAAATAGGCGAAGAGGTGGCTGTTTCATCCCCGGTAAAGACAGTTTATAAGATTAAGAAGATTAAATACCGTATCGGCTAAGAGTTTTTTGATTTGAATCAAATAAAAATTGTGTTATTATCAAACCAGGTGAAAATCCTGGTTTTAGGTTTATTTTATGAAAAATATACTTAATTTCTTGGTTGAAACAGGTAAATTAAAGGGAAAAGCAAGAAGAGGATGGATGCTGCATGGGATCAAAAACTCAGAGACTACGGCTGAGCACATTTTTTATCTGGCCATTTTGTCCTGGCTTATCGGGAAACAAAAAAGGCTTAATATAGAGAGAGTGTTAAAACTGGCTTTGGTCCATGATTTATGCGAAGTTTATGCTCCGGACATTACTCCTTATGATCCTCTTTTACCTAAAGACAAGAAAAAGATAGCAGAAGCCTTAAAAAAGTGGCCTAAGTTTACGAATGCCTTGAGGATAAAGAAGGATAAAATGAAAAATCATTCGGAGGACAAGGCAATAAGCAAGTTGGTGTCAAAGCTCCCTGGCAACTTAAGATCTGAGATAAAATCCGTCTGGCTGGACTTTTGCAAGGGGATTAGTAAAGAAGCTAGATTTGTCAGGCAGGCGGATAAAGCCGTGAACTTTCTCCAGGGCATAGAATATTGGAAGAAATACGGTAAAATTCAGCACAAACTTTGGAACAGATGGATAAAAGAAATTATAGATGACCCTGCTTTGATTGATTTGATCAAGGCAATAGAGAAAAAATTCTACTAAAATGGGCAAGATTAAATATCTAATCTACTCTTTAGTTTTTTTAGGAGGATTATTCTTCCTTTTAAGTCCGGAGGCTTTACCTAGCAATGCCCAGTTAAAGGAGGTTTTTAATTCGTCTCCCGAAGACGACATTATAGTTATTTTTAATTCCGGAGGTTGGGGAAATACTCCTTTAAATGAGGCTCAAGATTTCGCTCCCATTATACAGGGTATCCAGGATACCGTCAGCCAATGGGGATACAGTTCAATAGTCGTCCCTTATGAGAGGACTGAGAATAGCTTTTTAGGAAAGGTGAGCGGAGCTAAAGAGACGTTTCAACTATTTAAAAAGCAGGCAGAAGACTTTTCTCAGGATGTTAATGATTTTTTGAAGAAGAATCCTACCAAAAAGATAATTGTTGCAGGCTTGTGTAATGGAGGTATTTTTACCAACAGAGTTATGGAAAAAATCCCAAACGGTATAAAAAATCAGGTTTATGCCGTTGAAGTGGGAGTTCCTTTCTGGGAAAAAACATCAAATTCGGATAATATTCTGATAGTGAACGATAGAGAGGAGGATCCTTTGTCCAGAGGAGAAGCAAAAACCTTGTTTTCCACTTTATTTAAAGGTATGTCTAGGTGGTCTTTGGCACAAATCTCCGGGGAAAATGTTAGTATCACTCAATTTTTCTATATGCCGGGGCATCAATACTCCTGGCCCGAAGTTCAGCCGGAAGTCGTTTATTTTTTAGAAAGAAAATTGAGGTAGGGTCAATTTTATATGAAAAAAATTATTCTGCTTCTGTTATCTTTTTTAATCGGTGTTGTTCTGTTTATTTGGATAGGAAGAGTGGTCGGGTGGCAGGCGATAGGCAACGCTTTCCTCGCTTTCACCGGCTGGCAGGGAATAGTTATCTTGATTTTGACCATTTTTATGGCTCTGGTCGGGACATGGAAATGGAAAGAAATTTTAAAGGGAGAGAGCGTTAACGTTCCCTTTAAGAACCTTCTCAGCCCTTATTTATCCGGTTTTGCCATAATGTTTTTGGCTCCAATTCTGGTTTGGGGCGGAGAGATTTTCCGTAGTTATATATTGAAGGAGAGATGTAAGGTTCCTTGGCCAAAAGGAATGGCTTCGGTGGTAATAGACAGAATTTTGGAGTGGACCGCTAATTTAGTGGTTATTTTTTTTGGTAGTTTGTTTTTCATATTCCAAATCGGCACTCCTCCTTCCAATCTAGGATTGATTTTTGGAGGAGCTTTTCTTGTTTTTGCCGCCGGAATATCATTTTTTTACTTTAAAAGTTTAAGAAGCGAAAGTATCGTCAGGTTTTTTATAAGAGGAGACAAAAAGCAGCCGTTGGACACAGAAAAAGAGATTTTTAATTTTTTTCAGCCGAGAAATATAGCCCTATGGAAAGGGTTCGGACTTTCTTTTTTGAGAGCGGGTTTTATGTATTTAAGGGTTTGGCTTCTTGTCCTATTTCTTGGCAAAAACATCGGAGCTTTGCCCGCTCTTTCTATATTAGGATTCAACTATTTAGCATCAATGATTCCTATACCCACGGCCTTGGGAAGCCATGAAGCCATTCAGACTTTTGCCTTTAATTCCTTGGGATTGGCCCCTTCTTTTGCCACAGTTTTCACGATGGTTATCAGGGCGGCAGAGTTGGTTATCTCATTGGCGGGAATAGTAATTTTATTCCGGCTAGGGATTATTATGATAAAAAACATGCTTTTCAAAAAGATAGACGCTTTTGTCGACGATTACGAGATTTGATTTTTTGCATTATTAACGGCATGAAAAACCAGGAGATAGCTAAAATATTTTATGGGATAGCCAATTATTTGGCCATGGACGAAGTGGCTTTCAAACCTCAGGCCTACGAGAAAGCGGCTTTAACCCTGGAAACATTAGAAGAAGACATTGAGGATGTTTATAAAAGAGGAGGGATAAAGGCCTTGGAGGATCTTCCTGCCATAGGTAAAAGCATTGCTCAAAGCATTGAGGAATATTTAAAAACCGGGAGTATTGGGGTTTACGAACGTTTCAAAAAGCGACTTCCTCTGGATTTGGAGGAGATAATCGGTGTTGAGGGGGTAGGGCCGAGAAAAGCCAAAATACTTTATCAAAAATTAGGAATTAGAAATTTGAAGGATTTGGCTAAAGCCGCAAAATCGCATAAGATCTCTCTCTTATTCGGCTTTGGCGATAAAACCGAAAAAAATATTCTGGAAGGGATAGCTTTTTTGAAAAGGAGCAAAGGAAGATTTTTATTAGGAGACATTTCGCCAAAGGTTGAGGAAATTTATAATAAGCTGAAGGCCCAAAAAGAAGTAAGGGTTATTTCTACCTGCGGCTCTATCAGAAGGAAAAAAGAAACCATCGGAGACGTTGATTTTCTAGTTGTCTCAAAAAAATCGGCAAGGGTAATGGATTTTTTCGTTTCTTTGCCAGGCGTAGTTAAAGTCTGGGGAAAGGGCAGTACCAAAGCTTCTGTAAAGATGAGGGACGGATTTGATGCGGATATCAGAGTGGTGCCAGAAAGATCCTATGGGGCTGCTTTGCAATATTTCACCGGTTCAAAAGAGCATAATATTTCTCTCAGAAAAATAGCCATAGACAAGGGGCTGAAACTTTCAGAATACGGTTTGTTCAGGGGCTCGAAAATGGTTGCCAGCGAAACAGAGGAGGGTATTTATAAGTTCTTGGGAATGGACTGGATTGAGCCGGAACTCAGAGAAAACTCAGGGGAGATTGAAGCAGCTTTGAAACATAAACTGCCCAGGATTATTGACCAGCAGGATATCAAGGGGGACTTGCATTGCCATTCTTCTTGGGACGGCGGGTTAAATAAAATTTCAGAAATGGCAGCAGCCGGTCAGAGAATGGGTTATGAATATTTAGGCATCGCTGATCATACTAAGTTTTTAAGAATAGAGCACGGGTTGGATGAAAAAAAATTATTCCGTCAGAGGAAAGAAATAGAGAATCTGAATAAAAAGCTTAAAAATTTCAGAGTCTTGCAGGGCTGCGAAGCTAATATCTTACCTGACGGATCAATCGATATTAAAGATGAAGCTTTGGAGAAATTGGATTTTGTCATAGCGGGAGTCCATTCCAGTATGAAAATGGAGAAAGGGAGAATGACGGAGAGGATAATTAAAGCCATGAAAAATCCCAATGTTGATATTATCTCCCATCCGACAGGCAGAATATTGAAGAAAAGAGATGAATATCAGATTGATTTTGACAGGATTTTAAGAGCGGCAAAGGAATTTAAGGTAATACTAGAAATAAATTCTTTTCCTGAAAGATTGGATTTGGATGACAAAAACATTAGACGAGCAAAGGATTTTGGTGTAAGAATGATAATTAATACCGATAGCCACCGCAGGGATCAATTGAAATTAATTGAATTTGGGGTGGCTCAAGCCAGAAGAGGTTGGGCGGAGAAAGAAGATATTATAAATACCCAACCGGTAGATAAATTATTGAAATATTTCAAAAATAATGAGAAATAAGTTAATTTTTAGAAAGGCTAAAATCAGCGATGCCGAGGATATAAAGAAGCTGACTGATTTTTATGCTAGACGTGGAATAATGTTATTCCGTCCCATATATGAAATCTACAGCGATATCAGGGATTACTTTGTGGCTGAGCGAAATAAAAAGATTGTTGGATGCTGTGCCTTACATGTCTTGGGCAAGGAATACAAACCCGGCAACAGAGGGCGTATTTTGGCCGAAACCAGGTCTTTGGTTGTAGCTAAAAAATTTCAAAAACGGGGGATGGGGACAAAATTGGTGGAAGAATGCATTAGGGAAGCAGGGCGAATGGGGATAAATAAAATATTCACCCTGACTCTTGAAGAAAATGTAAGCTTTTTCAAAAGACTGGGCTTTAGGACGATTAGGAAGTCCGGTTTGCCCCAAAAAATTTGGCAGGAATGCGTCAATTGCTCAAGATTCCCTTCTAATTGCAACGAAACACCATTAATTTTAGAGATTTGATATGCCAACAGAAAGATCGGCAGGTGCCTTAATTTTTAGAAAAGAGGGAGGTAAAAGATTTTACCTTCTTTTGCATTACCAGAGAGGCATGAGAAGACAGGACCCTTATTGGGATTTCCCAAAGGGTCATATTGAAAAGGGGGAAACAGAAGGCAAAGCGATGAGGAGGGAAGTTTTTGAAGAAACCGGGATCAAGGAGTTGGAATTAGTTCCGAAATTTCGGGAAGTAATCAAATATTTTTTCAAATGGGAGGGAGAAACTATTTTTAAGATGGTAGTTTACTATTTGGGAGAGACCAAAGAAAAGGAGGTTAAGATTTCTCCTGAGCATATTGGATATCAGTGGCTGCCATATAAAGAGGCGGTAGAACAATCAACTTTTAAAAATGCCAAGGAAATTATTAAAAAGGCGGAGGAGTTCCTTTCGGGAAAGGGTATTTGAAGTAGTGAGAAAAATCCCCAAAGGAAAGGTTTTAACATATAGAGAAGTGGCGGTCTTAGCGGGAAAATCTAAAGCTTTTCGGGCAGTAGGGAATATTCTGAACAAAAATAAAGACTTTAAAGTCCCCTGCCATAGAGTGGTGAGATCGGACGGAAGAATCGGCGGATATAATCGAGGCCTTCGTAAGAAGGCTTATTTACTTGAGAAGGAAGGTGTGGTAATAAAAGAGAGGAGGTTCATAAATTAACAGCGTAAGAGGTGTAAATGACTAGCTCTTTTTGTCCAGAAATTTGTCAACTCAATGTTTGTCACAATTGCGGGGAGATGTCAGAGGTAACAATAATATCCTGTCCTGCTTGTGGCAGCTCCGATCTCGGACGGATGACTCCTGAAGAAATCGAAAGAGTCTTATCTGAAAATGAGAAAGTGACAGCCTTCTTTTTGAAATGGCCCAGCAATAACTTTTGGCAGGGGATAGATTCAAGGCAAAAACTGGAGGCACATCAAAAAAAGTCTACCCGTTAATGGGTAGGCCTTTTTATTTTTAGATAATTATTTTTTCGCTTCTTCCACTATCTTTTTGAAGATATCGGGGTGGTTTTGGGCTAAATTAGACAGTATCTTTCTATCAAGGCCGATTTTGTTTTTCTTCAATCCGGCGATGAATTTTGAATAGGACAACCCTGACTCTCGGCAGGCAGCGTTAATCTGTATTTGCCACAATTTTCTGAAGTCTCCTTTTTTTCTTTTTCTGTCCCGATAAGCGTATTCCCAAGCGTGAAGCAAGGCTGTTTTTGCTGCTCTGAATTTCGATTTTCTTCCCCAACGGAAACCCTTGGTATATTTTAGAACGTTTTTCCTTCTTTTATGAGAAGACTTCCCGCGTTTTACTCGTACCATGTTAGTTAAAAATTAGTTTTTTAATTTTTTTAGCTTCGCACTGCGGAACCAAAACCCATTTTCGGCTGTTTCTCACCCTTTTGCCTGTCTTTTTCGCCCGGTTATGATCAAGACCGCTCGGTCTTCTTAGAATTTTGCCGTTTTTTGTTATTTTGAATCTTTTTGCAATTGATTTTCTCGTTTTCATAATATTATCCTTTAGAAATTATCATCGTGAATCCTCTCGGATCTTTTTTTAATTCTCTCTCTGTTTTTATCGGTATTAATTTTCCCAGGATTTCCATAAACTGAATAACTTTTACCCTGGATACTTCCGAAAGGGCTTTTTCCCTTCCCCTCAACACCATTTCTACTCTTATTTTGTCTCCCTTCTTTAGAAACTTTGCAGCTTGAGCCGCTCTCGTTTCTAAATCATGAGGGGAAATATTAAAGGTTAATCGTATTCCCTTGACCTCTCCGCCGTGCCTTGTTCCCTTTTCTTTCTTTTCCAGCCAGTAGAGATATTTCCCGTAGTCTCCTATTTTGCAAACTGGTGGTTCAACTTTCTCTGTGACCTGTATTAAATCTAAATTGCGCTCCTGAGCAATTCGGAGCGCTTCAATCGTGCTTATAACTCCCAGTTGCTTCCCGGTTTCATCAATCAGTCTTACTTCCCTGGCCCTTATTTGGTTGTTTATAAATGGTTTGTTCAAAAGTCTAAAATTTTTTGTGGAGGCGAGGAGGGTGAGCTCCCGTCCGGATATTTTTACCAAAGGTAGATCTACAAGCTTATCCTAATTTTCTTTGGCAGAAAGCTTAAATTAAGAAAAAAGACTTTTCTGTCTTTGGCCTTTTTGATTCAACAGCCTTTAAGCCAAGCAAAGGACTATCTATCTCGATGATATAACACCCTCTTTTACCTATCGAGAATCAGTAGAGAGGATGCCGTTTTAGGAAACGCTTATGCGTACACTAAAGCGGGTTGTTTTTGGAATAAGTTGGCACTTATTACCTTCTCTCAAAGTTTAGCGAGATTTGAGAATACTCGGCCTGCCTAACTTGGTTAAATTTCCGTCAAATCAGTGCGCCCCCGCTTTAAAGCTCTTTCTATCTCTTTGTTTGCCTCTCTTCTTTTTATATTTTCTCTTTTATCAAATTTCTTCTTTCCCTTTCCAATTCCGAATTCAAGCTTTATTTTGCCTTTGTTAGTATACACTTTCAATGGTATCAAAGTCAAGCCTTTTACCTGAGATTTTCCTATTAAATAATTAATTTCTTTTTTCCTTAAAAGTAATTTCCTTGACCTTTCCGGGTTATAATCCTTGGGAGAGTTTTTAGGCTGGTAAGGAGGGATATTGGCTCCGATCAGAAAAACTTCGCTATTTTTATCAATAACGACATAAGAGCCTTTTATACTGACATGGCCGGTTTTTATTGACTTAACCTCCTGCCCAATCAAAGAAATCCCTGCTTCAAATTTTTCAAGGATCTCATAGTCAAAATATGCCTTTTTGTTCTCAGATAGGCTCGGCATAAAATTATTTTATCATAAAATTTTGTCATTGACAAACATGAAAAATATGATATGGTTATTTATTGGCTTAATGGCCAAAATAAAAAATCAAAGGAGGTATGCGATGGGGAAAAAATCCATTGCAAACCAAATTAGCCCGAGTCAGGTATCCGGGAGGCTGGCAACCTGGCACAGAGTTATGGAGGAAGCAGGTCTTGAATTTGATGACTTGCAGGTGCCGATCAATGATCCTGAAATGCGGAAACGTTTAGTTCTTTTTTGGAGGAATGGCGGATTCAAATCAACTACCAGTCAGGAGCGCGCTCGTGAAATCATGGGAAATAATTTTTTTGGTGTGGAAGAGGTTGGCAAATATTTTCAAATTTTTTCTACGCGTTTTGATCCTTTTTTGCACACAAACATCTCATTTCCCGAAGCAGTACTTGAAGAACTGAAGGATACGCACGTGCTCATAGCAGTATATCCTTTGTCGGTTTTCGAACTTCGAGACAAGACTGGCTGTGAGTTAATTTGCGATCCATCACATTACATTAAAGAGCCTTTTCTAAAGAACCGCGGAGAGCAAAAATGGCAGTTGATTAATAAAGCCGGCGTAGTTAAGCCTGGACAGAACCAAGAGGACAGGCCATTAAAGTTGCTCACAGAATATGATGAAGTGCCTACGGCACAAGTAGTGGCTTATTCAATTATTGGACACTACCTCGCGACTAGCGAAATTCTGTTTAAAGACGTCACCTGTGTTCGCACCTCTTCTACAGATTCGAAAGGCAACATAGTCCGCGTTGGTTATTCCGCACCGAAAGGCCTTCTCATATATGAAGATTGGCCCGATGACCGTTATTATATTTGGGCGTCTACTCGCAAGCCTTCTATTTGATCTTTCTTAGTGGGTTTTTGGCAGAATTTTTCGCCAAAGGCCCATTTTCTTTTAGCGCAAAAACCTTTAATTTTTAAGAGATTTAGGATAAACTGAACTAATATGATTCGTGACGAAATAAAAAATTTAATTCAAAAAGCGATAAAAATCCTCTACAAGGAAGAGGTTGAGGTTAGGTTAGAGCGACCAACTGAAGCTATTTACGGAAACTACTCTACGAACGTAGCGATGGCCTTGAAAAAGAATCCTCAGGAAATAGCAGATTCTATTAAGTCAGACGTTCTGGAAAAAATAGAGGTAAAAAACGGTTTCATCAATTTTTTTGTTTCCAAAGAATATCTTCAAAAACAGGTTGGGGGGATTTTAAAGCAGAAAGAGAAATTCGGTGATTCAAAAATAGGGAAGGGGAAGAAGATTAATGTTGAGTTTTGTTCGGCAAACCCGACCGGACCTCTTCATTTGGGGCACGGCAGGGGGGCTTTTTGGGGAGACGTTCTCTCTAATGTTTTCAATAAAGCTGGATACAAAACAACAAGAGAGTATTTTATTAATAACTATGGGAAACAGATTTCTTTATTGGGGCAATCAATTGACGCTCGCTATAAGGAAGCTCTGGGCCAGAAAGTCGAGATTAGTGAAGATTTTTATCTGGGAGACTATATAAAAGAGATAGCAGGTGACATTATTAAAAAGGATGGAAATAAATATTTAGATTTACCGGAGACTAAGCGTGTAGAAATTTTGAAACAGAAAGGCCTAGAAAAGATGCTTAACAGCGCTAAAGAATTATTGAGCAAAGTGGGGGTCAGATATGATGTGTGGTTTTCAGAGAAAGTTCTGTATGAGAAAGGCTTAGTTAAAAAGGCTATAGGATTATTGGAGAAAAAAGGATTTACATATAAATCAGAGGATGCTCTATGGTTTGCTACAACAAAATTTGGTGATGATAAAGACAGAGTATTGATTAAAGCAAATGGGGAGCCGACTTATCTTGCTTCAGATATCGCTTACCATATTAATAAGGTTTCTCGTAAATACGATTTGATGATAGACGGCTGGGGGGCAGACCATTGGGGATATGTGTCTCGGCTCATGGCAGCGGCAAAAGTCTTTGGCTTTGATAAAAAGTTAAAGATTATTATCGGTCAGTTTGTCCGCCTAGTTGAGAATGGTCAGGAAGTAAAAATGAGCAAGAGAGGCGGAACCTTCGTAACTTTAGAAGAATTGATCGGCGAAGTGGGGGTAGATGTAGCCAGATTTTTCTTTTTGATGAAATCTATTGATACTCATATTGATTTTAATCTGGATTTAGCCAAAGAGCAGTCAGACAAGAACCCTGTCTATTACGTACAATACGCCTATGCAAGGATATGCAGCATATTAAGGAAATCAGAGATTAAAAATCTAAAATCAGATAAGTTGGATTTATTAGTCCACCAGAGCGAATTAGGTCTTGTAAAAAAACTTATTCAGTTCCCGGAGATTGTTGAGGACGTTTCCCGAGATTATCAGATCCAGAAATTACCTCAGTACGCTATGGAGCTGGCAACAACTTTCCATCAGTTTTATCATGATTGCCGGGTAATCTCAGAAGACAAGGAATTGACCCGGGCCCGTTTAAATTTGGTTTTAGCGACAAAGACAGTTTTAAAAAACGTTTTAGACCTTATGGGGGTTTCAGCCCCAGAAAAGATGTAGTACAATTGAATTTATATGGAAATAAATTTTCCTCAATTAGAAAAGAAGATACTCGAGTTTTGGAAGGGGGACAAGACTTTTGAGAAATCGATAAAACTGCGCAAGAAAGCGTCTAATTTTGTATTTTACGAGGGACCTCCGACAGCCAATGGCAAGCCCGGTATTCATCACGTTTTAGCTAGGACATTTAAAGACATAATCTGCCGCTATAAGACGATGAGAGGTTTTAAAGTTGAAAGGAAGGCCGGTTGGGATACCCACGGTTTGCCGGTTGAGCTGGAGGTTGAGAAAAAACTCGGTTTGAAAAACAAAAAGGAAATAGAAAAATACGGCATAGAAGAATTTAACAAAAAGTGTAAGGAATCGGTCTGGGAGTATAAAAAGAACTGGGAGCAGCTTACCGAAAGAATCGGCTATTGGGTAGACATGGATAATCCATATATCACTTATGAAAATGGATATATTGAAACCGTTTGGTGGATTTTAAAAAATATCTGGGATAAGGGGTTATTATATCAGGGCTATAAAGTGGTTCCTTACTGTCCTCGTTGTGGAACATCCTTGTCTTCTCACGAAGTTGCTTTGGGATACAAAAAGACTAAGGAGAATGCGATTTATGTTAAATTTAAACTCTTAAATCCTGAGTATAAAAATACGTCTCTTTTAGTCTGGACCACAACTCCATGGACCTTGCCAGGGAATGTTGCTGTGGCGGTAAATCCGGAATTTACCTATTCTCAAATAAAAAACGGACAAGAGTATTTTATTTTAGCCAAAGAAAGGACGCAGGCGTTGGGTTTAGAGGGAGAAGTCATCAAGGAGATCAAAGGAAAAGACCTGGTTGGTTTGAGATACGAGCCTTTTTACCTTTTAGATGATGATCATTTGAAAAGTGCTTATAAAGTGATTCCGGGCGATTTTGTTTCTCTGGAAGAGGGGACGGGACTAGTCCATATCGCTCCGGCTTTTGGGGAAGACGATATGGAAGTTATTAAAAAACAGAATAAAGAGTTGAAAACGAAAAACGAGCCTGAATTTCCGATTTTGTTAACCGTAGACGAAGAAGGAAAGTTCACCCCTGATGTTAAAAAATGGGCCGGTCTTTTTGTGAAAACAGCGGATCCCTTAATAATCGAAGATTTAAAAAGTAGAAATATTTTATTTAAAGACGAATTATATGAGCATGATTATCCTTTTTGTTGGAGATGCGGCTCTCCCTTGCTGTATTACGCCAAAAAATCCTGGTTTATTGAGACGACAAAAATTAAGAAAGATTTAATCGAAAATAATGAAAAAATAAATTGGGTTCCGGCCAATCTGAAAGAGGGACGTTTCGGAGAATGGCTGAGGGGAATAAAAGATTGGGCTCTTTCCAGGGAAAGATATTGGGGCACTCCTTTGCCTATTTGGCAGTGCAAAAATTGCGGAAAACAGGAAATTATTGGTTCGAAAAAAGACTTAATCTCGCAGAAGTTCAGTCAGAACAATTATTTTATCGTCAGGCATGGGCAGGCTTTAAGCAACATAAAAAAAGTTTGCGCCTGCTATCCGGAAAAATTCAAAAATCCGTTAACCAAAAAAGGAGAAGAACAAATTAGAGAAGTCGCTCTGAAATTAAAGAACAAAAAAATCGATTTCATATTTTCTTCTGATTTATTAAGGATGAAACAAACAGCAGCGATTATCGGAAAAGAGTTGGGGGTAGATCCCATATTTGATAAAAGACTAAGAGAAGTTGACGTCGGCATTTTAAACGGAAAACCGATAGAAAAAGCTGGACTGTTCTGGGATACCAAAGCTGAACTTTCTCCGGCCGAATATTACCAAAAAAGGTTTGAAATTGCTCCTAAAAACGGAGAAAATTATGTTGATATAGAAAAAAGGATGTACGGGTTTTTGGCGGAGACGGACAAAAAATATAAGAACAAAAATATTTTAATCGTCGGTCACCAGCGGGCAATAACTTTGTTGGAGAAAATAGTCTACGGGCAAGATATGAAAGAATTAGTAGAAATCATTATTGAAAAGAAAGAAATAAAAAATGGAGAAATAAGAAGTTCAAAATTTACAAAGCTTCCTTATGACAAGAAAATGGAGCTTGACTTTCATCGTCCCTATATTGACGAGGTTAAATTTCTCTGTTCAAAATGCGGCAATTTAATGGAAAGAGCTAAAGAGGTTATTGATTGCTGGTTTGATTCTGGCTCCATGCCATTTGCTCAGTATCACTATCCTTTTGAGAATAAGGATTTAATTGATAAAAACAAACAATTTCCGGCAGATTACATTTCTGAAGCGATAGACCAGACAAGAGGTTGGTTTTACACTTTGCACGCCATCTCTACTTTTATAAAAAACAGCCCGGCCTATAAAAACGTTATCTCTTTGGGCCATGTTTTGGATGAGAAAGGAGAAAAAATGTCAAAATCCAAGGGTAATATTGTTGATCCTTGGTATATTGTTGAAAAATATGGAGCAGATGCCGCTAGATGGTATTTCTACACTATTAACCAGCCTGGAGACTCTAAGTTATTTACCGAAAGAGACGTAGACGGCTGTTTGAAAAGATTTATCATGATCTTTTGGAATTGTGTAGTATTTTTTGAAACTTACGGAGATAATTCTAAAAGTTTAATTGTTAACCCTAAGAATATTTTAGATAAATGGATTGTTTCGAAATTAAACCATTTGATTGCGGCGGTTTCTGAAAATCTGGAAGAGTACGATATTACGAGTTCTGCTAGGTTAATTGAAAATTTCACGGTTAATGATTTATCCCAGTGGTATGTTCGTAGATCGCGGCCAAGATTTCAAAAGCCAAAGACAAAGCAGGATCTAAAAGAGGCGTCGGCTGTTTTCCGGTTTGTTATTTTAACCCTGAGTAAATTAATAGCTCCTTTTATGCCTTTTATTTCTGAGGAAGTATATAGAAAAATCGGAAGGAAATCAGGTTCTATCCACTTGTCTGACTGGCCGGAGGTTGATAAAAAATTAATAGATAAAGAATTGGAAGAAAAAATGGAAGAAATAAGGAGAATTGTCGTTATGGCCTTGGCAGAAAGAGCTAAAGCCGGGATAAAAGTAAGGCAGCCTCTGTCAAACCTTAAGATTAGAGGAAACAAGTTGAAAAATGATAAGGAATTATTGGCTTTAATAAAGGACGAAATAAATGTGAAAGAAATAGCCTTTGATTCTGGTATTACGGGAGAGGTGGATCTGGACATTAAAATAACCCCAGAGCTTAAGGAGGAGGGAACTATAAGAGAGGTTATCCGTTATATCCAGGAAATGAGAAAGAAGTCAAAACTTAGGCCTCAGGATAAAATTTTAGTTAGGTACTCCAGTGGTTCTGACCTGAAAGAAGTTTTAGAAAGAAATAAAGATAATATTTTGAGAGAAGGGAAAATTAAAGATTTCAAATTCGGAGAGAAAAAGGAAAAGGGATTTAATATTTCAGAAGAAGTAAAGGTCGATAATAGTCAATTATGGTTAGCAATTAAAAAAATATAATTATATGTCTATTTCCAATGTAAAACAACAAATGAGTGGAGGGAATATCGGCAAGGGGCAAACAAGCACTCCGGCAAAGATGTCCCCGAAACCTCCACCAGACACAAAAAAGGATGCATTATTCGGAGGGAAGCCTTGGGTTAATACAACGGGACCCGGAGGATTAAAACCATGGGTTCACAACAAGCGCGATCTCATTGGCACTATCCAAATGGATACAAGTAGAAGGGACAAAATAGCGGAAAAAATTGGATTATATAGGCAGGGTTCTATTATAAAACCACACGAGTTAAATGCAATCGAAAAGAATTTAGATTTAAAAAGCGAAAGCTCAAGGAAAGAATTCAGAGGTCTCTCTTACGCAGAAAGAAGGGACGCAAAAAAATTAATTGGAGCAATCAAGAAAAGCTTCGGAAAATAATGTTTATTCACTATCGCGCTCAAGGATTGATCCTCAAAAAAGATGACCGGGGCGAGGCTGATCAGTTGTTTACGGTTTTTACTCGAGATTACGGAAAGATAAAGATTTTAGGTAAAGCAATCAGGAAAATTTCGTCAAAATTGAAACAAGGGGCCGAAATTTTTTATCTGTCTGAGATTGAGTTTGTCCAAGCTAAGGCCTATAAAACCCTGACTGGTGCAATTCCGATAGATAAATTTAAGGATATTAGGAAAGATTTAAAAAAATTAAAAATCGCCCATAAGATTTCAGGAGTTTTAGATAATTTAATAAAAGGGCAGGAGGCTGATAGAAAACTTTGGACTTTATTACTAGATGTTTTTCAAAAACTAAATAACCCCTCTCTGTCAGCCAGCCATTTTTTATTAGTATATTACTATTTTTTGTGGAATTTATTTTCTATCTTGGGATATAAACCTCATCTATATGATTGTTCCTTTTGTCAGAAGAAACTGTCTCCCGATAAATTATATTTTAATTCTAAGGAGGGCGGAGTAATCTGCCAAGTCTGCTTTTTAAAGACAAAATTGGGGAGAAGGATAGACCAGGGGATCATTAAAATTTTGAGGATCATTCTTGATAAGAAGTGGCAGGTACTGCTAAAGTTAAGGATTAACAGTGAACAGGAAAAATCGTTAAAATTAGTCTCTCAAAACTATCTAAGGTCGGTTTTGGAAGCAATTAAATAATCTGTTAAAATAAAAAAATGCGTAGGAAAACAATTCTTTTTTTAGTCGTCGCGTTCGTGGTTATAGGAGTCATAGGTTTCTGGGCTTGGAGATCAGGGACTTATTCAAAGGAGGTTTTGAAATTGGAGATTTTAGGACCAACTGAGGCGGATTTGGGTCAGGAGGTTGAATATATTGTTAAATATAAGAATAACGGCAACTTCCGGCTGGAAAACCCGCAGCTTGTTTTTGAACCGCCGTCTCTTTCTATGAAGGACGAAGAGATATTCAGAAATCAGGTTTTGGGGGTGGAAACTTTGGGAGAAGCTATTTATCCCGGCGAGGAGAAGAATATTTCTTTTAAGGTTAGATTATTGGGTAAAGAAGGAGAATCAAAGCTGGTTAAAGCCACTTTAAGCTACCAGCCCAAGGATTTAAAGGCGAAATACGAATCTTCTACCACTTTTACTACCACCATTAAATCAGCTCCTCTGACTTTTGAGTTTGATTTGCCTTCTAAAATTAATTCCGGAGAGGATTTCAGGTTTAGGCTGAATTATTTCTCAAACTTGGATTATTCTCTTAGCGGCATAAGGATTCAGCTTGATTATCCTTCTGATTTCGAATTTATTGAATCCATTCCAAAATCTTTGGAAAAGACAGATTGGGATATTCCGGTTTTGAATAAAGGCCAGGGAGGAAGAGTTGAGGTAGCTGGAAGGGTTTCAGCCGATGCCGGAGAGGTAAAAATCTTCAGGGCAAAAATGGGCATTTGGAAAGACGGAGAATTCATATTGCTGAAAGAAGCGGAAAAGGGGTTGGAAGTTGTTAACCCTACTATTTATTTAAGGCAGGAAATTAATAAGAATCCGCAGTATTCTGCGGTTCCCGGCGAGTGGCTTCACTATGAAATCTATTTCAAAAATATCGGGGACGATTCTTTGAATAATTTATTCATGGTCACGAAACTCACCGGAGACGCTTTTGATCTGCAAACAATAAAGTCTGATGTGGGAAATTGCCAGCCCGGAGACAACTCGGTGATATTTGACTGGAGAAAAATCTCAAAGCTTCAATATCTGGCTCCGACCGACGAGGGTATGGTTGATTTCTGGGTAAAGGTGAAAGATGATTTAGGAAGCGCGAAAAATCCTTCTTTGAGGGATAAAGTTTTCATATCCCAAATTGAACAGGAATTTGTGACCAAGGTGAGTTCAAAAATGGAGTTGGTCCAAAAAGGGTATTATCAGGATGAAGTTTTTGGTAATTCAGGGCCTGTCCCCCCAGTTGTCGGGGAGCCAACGACTTACACTATTATGTGGTACGTGAAGAATTACTATTCGGATGTTAAAGATGTTAAGGTAAAAGCGGTTTTGCCGGAAGGAGTTGAACTAACCGGGAAAATTTTTCCAGAAGATGCTTCTTCTAAATTTGCTTTTGATTCCCAATCGCGGGAAATTGTCTGGTCAGTAGGCGATATAATCAAGGGAGAGGGAGTTTTGGCTTCTGGCCGCAATATTGCTTTCCAAATCTCCTTTACCCCCACAGAGTCTCAGAGAGGTAAGGCTCCGAATTTAATTAACGAAGTTGTTATCACCGGAGAAGACAGTTGGACAGATAACATTTTACAGTCCACCACTCCTCCCTTGAACACAAACGTGCCTGACGATACGGTTTCTGGCGGGAAAGGAGTAGTTCAATAAAGATATGCCGGATCTAAATTTAATGGAAAAAATAGTTTCGCTCTGTAAAAGAAGAGGGTTCATTTTCCAGTCCTCGGAGATTTACGGCGGGGTGGAGGCTTTATGGGATTACGGCCCTTTAGGTTCTCTATTGAAAAACAATATCAAACAGGAGTGGCTAAAAAGGTTTGTTCAGTTCAGGGACGACGTTGTTTTGATTGATACGCCAGTTATAATGCATCCTAAAACCTGGGAAGCGTCAGGCCACCTGAAGAATTTTACAGATCCTTTAGTAGAGTGCAAGGAGTGCCACGCTCGTTTTAGAGCCGACTACATGGAAGAGGGCGAATTTGTCGGTAAAGGAAAGGCTAAGGCTAAAAATCAGTGTACTCAGTGTGGGGGCAAAGAATTTACAGGGGCCAGAAATTTTAATTTGATGTTCAAGACTTTTTTAGGGCCAGTTGAAGACGAATCAAATGTTGCTTATTTGAGGCCTGAGACCGCCCAATCAATGTTCACTGATTTCGCTTTAATCCAGGAAACAATGAGGCTGAAAATTCCTTTTGGCGTTGCTCAGATCGGCCGTTCTTTCAGAAATGAAATTACAACAGGCAACTTTACTTTCAGATCAAGAGAGTTTGAACAGGCCGAAATAGAATATTTTGTGAAACCTGGCGAGGATGAAAAGGCATATGAAGAATGGGTGGACGAATGGGAAGAGTTTATTATCAGCCTCGGTATTAAAAAAGAAAACTTAAGAAGGAAAGAGCATAAAAAAGAAGATCTGTCTCATTATTCAAAAAGAACTATAGATATTGAGTACAAGTTCCCTTTCGGTTGGTCTGAGCTAACCGGAATCGCCAATAGGACTGATTATGATCTTTCCCAGCACTCTAAATTTTCAGGCAAAGAGTTAAGCTATTTTGACGAAGAAACCAAGAGAAAATATGTTCCCTATGTTATCGAACCGAGTTTAGGAATAGACAGGCTTTTGCTTGCTTTATTGATTGAAGCCTATCAGGAAGTTGAGGGAGGGAGAACGGAAACAACGGACTCTGTAAAAGAAGTGGAGCTTGTTTTAAGATTTGATAAAAAAATATCCCCGATAAAAGTTGCTGTTTTTCCATTAATGAAAAATAAACCAGAATTAGTTAAAAAGGCAAAGGAACTATATGGTATGTTGAGACCTTACTTTGTCTGCCAATATGATGAAACCGGCTCCATTGGAAAGCGTTATCGCAGACAGGATGAAATCGGCACTCCTTACTGTATAACGATTGATTTCGAAACGCTGGAAAAGGGAGATGTGACTCTGAGGGACCGCGATACAATGAAGCAAGAGAGGATAAAGATGGAAGATTTAGCAGGCATTTTGAGAGAAAGATTGGAAAAATGAAAAGTTGATGTTTAATAAAACTACTCTTGAAAACGGATTAAGAATTATCACCGTCCCGCAAAAAAGTACTCAAGCGGTGACGGTTTTAGTATTGGTTGGGACGGGGTCTAAATACGAAAAGAGAGAAACCTCCGGCATCTCTCATTTTTTGGAGCACATGTATTTTAAGGGAACTAAAAAACGGCCTTCCGTCTTGGACGTCGTTGAAACTATGGATAAAGTAGGAGGGATTTATAATGCCTTCACCGGGCAGGAATATACGGGATACTTTGCCAAAGTTGAGGCTTCAAATTTTGAATTGGCCTTAGAGTGGGTCTCAGATATTTTTTTAAATTCCGCGCTGCCAGAAGAGGAAATGGAAAAAGAAAAAAAGATTATAACGGAAGAGATTAATATGATCTATGATCATCCTATGATTTACATAGGATATTTATGGCAGAAACTTTTGTATGGCGACCAGCCCGCAGGTTGGAATATTACCGGTACAAAGGAAAGTATTTCGTCATTAGATCGTCCCAAGCTTTCGGAATATAGGAATAAACAGTACGTTTCTTCAAATACTATTTTATGTCTGGCGGGGGATATTGAAGAGAAAGCAGCACTGGCTCTGTCTAAAAAGTATTTTTCGGGAATAAAAGTTGGTAAACCCGAGTCAAAACAGGAAGTTAAAGAAATTCAGCACAAGCCCAGCTGTGTTTTGGACGGAAGGGAAATAGATCAGACTCATCTTTGTCTTGGTGCAAGGGGATATAATATTTTCCATCCGAAAAGATACGCTCAAGAGTTGCTGGGAGTGATTTTAGGGAGTGGAAGCATGATGAGTTCAAGGTTATTCACGGAAGTAAGAGAAAAATTAGGCCTAGCCTATTATATCAGCACTGACGCAGAAGAAGACACTGACACAGGCTTTTTAGTGACAAGAGCCGGCATTGATAATCAGAGGGTGGAAAAAGCCATCTCTGCCATATTAGGGGAATATAAGAAGATATCTGAAATTAGAGTTTCTGAGGGCGAGCTTAAAAAGGCAAAAGATAATGTAAAGGGAAAGATGGCTTTGATGCTGGAGACATCGGATGCTTTAGCTTCTTTTTTCGCCGGCCAGGAGGTTTTAGAGAAAAAGATTTTATCTTTGAAAGAGATTTTTAAAGAGATTGATAAAGTTTCTGCAAATGATATTCTGGAAGTGGCGAAGGATATTTTTAGACCGGAGAAATTAAACTTGGCTTTAATAGGTCCGTTTAAGGATAAAGAGAGATTTGAAAAATTATTAGAATTATGAGCAGCGAAAAATCTTTAGACATATCCTGGGGAACGATTTTGAAGCTCGCAGTAGGTTTCTTGGGGTTTTATCTTATTTATTTGATAAGGGACATTATAATTTGGGTTGTTTTTGCTTTGATTATTTCTCTTCTGTTCAATCCGATTATTAATTTTTTGCAGAAGAGGAAAGTCCCGAGAGCTTTGGCCACTGCTTCTGTATATATTTTTGCTTTGGTAATTTTAGGGCTCATGATTTATCTAACTGCCCCGATCTTTATTATAGAAATTCAACAATTCAGCCAGCTTTTCCCCCAGTATTTTGAGAAAATGGCTCCCACCTTGAAGAATTTTGGGGTGGCGGCTTTTGAGAGTTTCGACAGCTTTATAAAAGTTTTCCAGGACTGGTTTGTCAAAGCTTCGGCCAGCATTTTCGGAGCGATTGCAGCTATTTTTGGGGGAATCTTCTCAACTCTCACTATTTTTACTTTAGCCCTTTTTATTTCTTTGGAAGGGGGAGGGGTTGAAAGGGCTATAGGACTTTTTACCCCAAAGGCCCGTGAAAACTACGTCTTGTCTATTTGGAAGTCTTGTCAGGATAAGGTCGCTGGCTGGTTTGGAGCAAAGCTTTTGACATGCTTGTTTATCAGCGTTTTTTCCTTTTTAGCCTTATATCTTTTTAAAGTTAATTATCCCTTAGCCTTAGCTCTAATAGCCGGTATTACTAATATCGTTCCGATTATAGGGCCGATAATTGCCGGAGTGGTTATTTTTATATTTGCCGCCTTAGACTCCTGGCTTAAAGCGTTTTTTGTCTTAATTGTTTTCATTCTGCTTCAGCAGATTGAAGGCAATATTTTAACCCCGATCCTCACTAAAAAATTTATAGGGCTTCCTCCAGTCCTGGTTTTAATCTCGCTGCTTGTTGGAGGCCAGCTTTTGGGGATTACGGGAGCTATTTTAACGATTCCTTTTACCGGAGTGATTTATGAATTTTTAAAGGATTATTTGAAAAAAAAGAAAGAGCCTAGGGCAGAAGCGCCCTAATAGTCTATGTCCGTATTATATATAGTTGCTACCCCAATAGGGAATTTGGAAGACATTTCAAAAAGAGCCCTCCGAATATTGTCGGAGGTTGATTTAATTTTGTGCGAGGATACGAGAGTGACGAAGAAACTGTTGAATCATTACCAGATTGAGACTCCCGTAGTCAGTTATCATCAACATTCAAAAATTAATAAAGTAGAATATATCATCAGTCTTTTAAAAGAAGGAAAAGACCTGGCTTTGGTTTCTGACGCCGGTACCCCTGGGATATCTGATCCGGGCAATAAATTGATTTCTGAAGTTTATAAACTAGGCTTTAAAGTTTATCCCGTTCCAGGACCTTCGGCCGTAACTGCAGCAGCCAGTATTTCAGGCTTCCCCATGGATAAATTTATTTTTATGGGTTTCCCTCCCCAAAAGAAAAAGAGAAAGAAATTTTTTGAAGAGGTAGCAAATAGCTCAGCGAAATATCCTGTAATTTTTTATGAATCAACTTATAGAATTCTAAAGACCCTAGAAGAATTAAGAGCGATGGATAATGAATTAACGCTGGTGGTTTGTAGAGAACTGACTAAAAAATTTGAAACGGTTTATCGGGGCAATATAGAGGAAGTGATAAAGGAGATAAAGGTTGGAGAGATAAAAGGGGAATTCGTAGTCATTTTAGGAGGGAAAAATGTGATAAAATAGTATTAAGCCGTTATTATGCCCAAAAAAGGCTTTTATCTGACAACCAGCATCGCCTACACTAATGCTTCTCCGCATGTCGGTTTTGCTTTAGAGTTGATACAGGCAGATGTTATCGCTAGATACCGCAGGATCTTAGACAATAGCGTATTTTTTTTAACTGGCACAGACGAACACGGAGCGAAAATAACCAAAGCGGCAGAAAAAGCCGGTAAATCCCCCGAAGAATTTACCGAAGAAATCTCAAATCAATTCAGGGAATTAACCAAGGTTTTGAAACTGTCAAATGACGATTTTATAAGAACTACAGATCAGAAACGTCATTGGCCCGTGGTCCAATATTTTTGGCTGAAACTGGTGGAGAGCGGCGATATATATAAGAAAGAATACAGAGGGGTTTATTGTGTGGGCTGCGAGGCTTTTATAACAAAAAAAGATTTAGTTGACGGGAAGTGCAAAATTCATCAAAAAGAGCCTGAAATAGTTGAGGAAGAGAATTATTTTTTTAAACTTTCTAAATATTCTAAAAAGATAGGAGAGATTATCAAAAAAGATAAGGTTAAAATAATTCCCGAAGAAAGAAAGAACGAAATGATGAGTTTTATTAACCAAGGGCTGGAAGATGTAAGTTTTTCCCGACCGAGGAAAGATTTAAGGTGGGGGGTACCGGTTCCCGGCGACGATTCTCAGACCATTTATGTGTGGGCAGATGCTTTAGTAAATTACATTTCTGCTTTAGGCGGTTTAAAGGGCGATAACTTTAAAAAATATTGGCCGCCTGATATTCATTTTTTGGGAAAGGATATTTTAAGATTTCACGCCACCATATGGCTTGGGATGCTTTTGTCCTTAAAATTACCGTTGCCTAAAGCTATTTTCGTCCACGGTTTTATTTCTTCTGCAGGCCAGAAAATGTCAAAAAGCCTGGGCAACGTGGTGGATCCATTTGAATTAGTTAACAAGTATGGGGTAGATGCCGTTCGTTATTTCCTTTTAAGAGAAATTCCGTCAACTGATGATGGCGATTTTACCTACGATAAATTTGAAAAAAGATATAATTCTGATTTGGCGGGTGGCTTGGGAAATCTTGTCGCGAGAGTGGTGACAATAGCCGATAAATCTGGAATTCAGCCCTCAAAACAGGTGAAAAATGCTAAAATGAGGACAATATTGGATAAAACGAAAAATAATTATAAAAAAGCTTTAGGAGAGTTTAAGTTTAACGAGGCACTAGTCCTAATTTGGGATTTAATTGGTTTTTGCGATAGACATATAGAAAAAGAAAAACCTTGGCAGGCAGGAAAAAACCAAAAGGAAGTCATTGGAGATTTAATGCTGATAATTAGTGATATATCTGAGATGCTAAAGTCGTTTTTACCGGAAACTTCAGAAAAAATATCGGGCCAAATAAAAATTAAAAAAAGTGAACCGTTATTTCCGCGTATTTAAGATATGCTCACAGCGATAATTATCATATTCGGTTTGATTATTTTTGAAACGGTAAACAGCATTGATAACGCTATTGTTAATGCTTACGTTTTGAAAACAATGTCCGAAAAATGGCGTAAGATCTTCCTTTTTTGGGGGATCCTTACAGCCGTTTTTATAATAAGGGGGCTTTTGCCTCTTTTGGTTGTTTGGTTGTCTGTCCCAGAAATAGGTTTTATGGGAGCTTTTAACGCCATGTTCAGTTCTAACCCGGAGATAGCTGATTTAATGGAAGCTAGAAAGGGAATAATTCTGATTGGGGCGGGCGTTTTCCTTTTGCTTTTGTACCTTCACTGGCTTTTCTTAGAGGAAAAACATCCTCTTTTTGTGGTAGATAAATTTATCAAACCGAACTACGGAGTTTGGTTTTATGGTTTTGCCGCTTTAATCTTGGTTGTCTTGCTTTATTTAGCCAGAAGTTCTCCTTTCTTGATGTTGTCTGCGGCGGTTGGTAATGCAGTGTTTTTCATTATGTATGGGTTCCGTGAGCAGGCCGAAAAACAGGAGACAAAATTGAAAGGGAATGTGAATCAATTTAGTGATTTATCTAAGTTGATGTATCTTGAAGTCTTGGACGCTTCTTTCAGTTTTGATGGAGTGATGGGTGCATTTGCTTTTACTACCAGCGTTCCTTTAATCTTGATAGGAAACGGTATAGGAGCTTTGATCGTCAGACAATTGACCATAAAGAGTATAGACAAGGTTGCCAAATACCGGTTTTTAAAGAACGGGGCAATGACGTCTATAGGCCTTTTGGGGGTTTTCATAATCCTTAAAAGTTTTGGATTTGAAATCCCTGAGGTTTTGCCGACGTTGATCACTTTCCTTTTGGTAGGGGTTGCTTTCTGGCAATCGAAAAAACTTTTGAATAACAATGCTAATTGATACCCACAGTCATTTGAATTTTAATGCTTACAGAGATGATGCCGACGAAGTAATTCGTCGGTCTTTAAATAATAATATCTGGATGATAAACGTTGGATCCCAATATAAGACTAGCGAAAGGGCGGTAGAAATCGCCGAAAGATACCAGGAGGGCATTTATGCTAGTGTCGGCCTTCATCCCATTCATTTGGCCGAAGGTATTTTTAAGACTAAATTAGATAAAGAGGAAATAGCATTCCAAACCAGAAACGAAAATTTCGATTACGACAGTTATAAGAATTTAGCTCAGTCCAAAAAGGTGGTAGCGATTGGAGAAATAGGCTTAGATTACTATTATCGGCCTAAAACCAAAATTAAATTAGAGGAATTTAAAAACAGGCAGAAGGAGGTTTTTTTGGAACAGTTCAGGCTGGCAAAAGAATTAAATCTACCCATAATATTCCATTGTCGGATGGCCCATCAAGAACTTATAGGAATGTTAGGGAATAATGCAGGAGGAAAAGGAGTGGTCCATTGCTTCACTGGAGATTGGAGACAGGCGCAGGAATATCTTGATATGGGTTTTTATATCGGTTTTAACGGTATTATTTTCAAAATGGACCTTAATGAAGTAATTGAAAAAGTTCCTTTGGATAAAGCTTTAATAGAAACAGACTGTCCATATTTAACTCCGCCTCCTATGGAAGGCAGAAATGAACCCGCATACGTAAAATATGTAGTAGAAAAAATAGCTAAAATTAGGGGTTTAGATTGCGAGAAACTAGAAGAAATTACCAGTAAAAACGCCAGAGAATTATTCAAAATTTGACAAAAAGATTCCAGAAAGGCTCGGGAAATCAGCTTGAAGAAGCTGATTTTTTATGATAAATTTAAGTATAATACACATTTTTTATGGATTCGTATAATCCTCGGGAAATAGAGCCAAAATGGCAAAAGTATTGGGAGGATAATAAATTTTATTTAGCTGAAAATTTTTCAAAAAACCCCAAGAAATATATCTTGATTGAGTTCCCTTACCCTTCGGGAGACGGTCTTCATATAGGTCATGTTAGGAGTTATTCGGCTCTAGACGCTGTTTCCCGGAAAAAGAGAATGGAAGGATATAATGTTCTATTCCCGATCGGTTGGGATGCTTTCGGTTTGCCGACCGAGAATTACGCAATAAAGAAAGGTGTTCATCCCAGTCAGGCTACAGAAAAAAATATTACTAATTTCAAGAGACAGTTAAAAAGCCTGGGATTGTCTTTTGACTGGAGCCGGGAAATTAATACCACAGATCCTAAATATTACAAATGGACTCAGTGGATTTTCCTCCAGCTTTTTAAAGAGGGGCTCGCTTATCAGGCAAAGATTCCCATAAATTGGTGTCCTTCCTGCAAGATCGGTTTGGCTCACGAGGAAGTGATTGACGGTAAATGCGAAAGATGCGGCGCTCAGACCGAGCAGAGGGAAATTAAGCAGTGGCTTATAAAAATTACAAAGTATGCCGACCGGTTGATAGAAGACTTGGACAAAGTTGATTATCTGGAAAAGATAAAAGTCCAGCAAATAAACTGGATAGGAAAAAGCCTGGGTACAGAAATTGATTTTAAGTTAGAAGATCCTCAGGGAACAATTAAAGTTTTTACCACAAGGGCTGACACTCTTTTTGGAGTGACGGCAGTGGTTTTGGCTCCCGAGCACGATCTGGTTAAAGAAATAGTCAAAAAAGAATATAAAGATGATGTTAAAAAATATATTGAAGAGTCCAGACGAAAAAGCGAGTTTGAAAGAACAAAATTGGAGAAAGAAAAAACAGGAGTTTTTACGGGTAGCTATTGTATAAATCCTGCGAATAACGAGAGAGTTCCGATATGGATAGGAGATTATGTGGTGGCCACTTACGGTGGAGGCGCTGTAATGGTGGTTCCCGCTCACGACTACCGCGATTATGATTTTGCCAAGAAGTATGATTTAGAAATCAGAGAAGTGGTTTCTGGCGGTGATATCCGGAATGAGGCTTTTGTCGATTACGGAATCTTGATCAATTCTGGAGAATTTAACGGGCTGCCTTCAAAAGAGGCAATTGAAAAAATTACTTTTTGGCTGGAGGATAGAAAACTCGGTAAAGGAACAGTTCAGTATAAACTTCGGGACTGGATTTTCTCTAGACAGCATTATTGGGGAGAACCTATCCCCATTATCCATTGCGAAAAATGCGGTACGGTTCCTGTCCCCGAAAAAGATCTTCCAGTTGAGCTTCCATATATTGAAAAATACCAGCCTACGGGGACAGGGGAGTCGCCCTTAGCTAAAATTACCGAATGGGTCAACGTAAAATGCCCAAAATGTGGAGGCAAGGCTAAAAGAGAAACAGACACTATGCCTAATTGGGCAGGCTCCAATTGGTATTACATGAGATACTGTGACCCGGATAATGACGTGGAAATTGCCGACAAGAAAAAATTAAAGTTTTGGCTGCCGGTTGATTGGTATAACGGTGGAATGGAACATACCACTCTACACCTTCTATACAGTAGGTTTATTTATAAATTCCTTTTTGATATCGGAATCGCTTCAAATCCCGAGCCTTATAAAAAGAGGACCGCTCACGGGATTGTTCTGGCAGAGGATGGCAGAAAGATGTCAAAATCTTTTGGGAATGTGCTCAATCCTGATGATATAGTTGAAAAATACGGAGCCGATGCCTTGCGCCTTTATGAAATGTTTATGGGTCCTTTTGATCAGGCGATCGCTTGGAATACGCAGGGTCTAAAGGGCGTTTCCAGATTTTTGGAAAAAGTTTGGAAATTAGTTTTAGAGTGCAAGAACGAAAAAAGCGGTCAAAAAGCAGTTAACTTAATAAATAAATTGAATAAAAAGATTGATTCAGATTTGGAAGTGGCCAAATTCAATACTGCAATTTCTTCTTTCATGGAATTTGTTAATTTCGGACTGGAGAATAAGGAGGAAATTGGAAGAGATGCGGTTGAAAAATTTTTACTACTTTTGGCCCCTTTTGCTCCTCATATCTCAGAAGAATTATGGCGTAAGTTGGGGTATGAAGATTCAATCCACAACCAGGCTTGGCCGAAGTATGACGAGAGCATGTCAAAAGAAGAAACCGTGACTTTGATTATTCAGGTGGGTGGCAGAATCAGAGATAAAATAGAGATTCCAAAAGACATCTCTGAAGAAGAAGCTAAGAGATTGACGCTGTCTCGCGAAAGTGTTAAAAAATGGACAGCAGGCAAAGAAATTAAAAAAGTGATTTTTGTGCCGGGAAAACTAATTAACATAGTTATCTGATTATGTGCGGCATAGTGGGATATATCTCAAAAAACGACAATCCGAATTCTCTCAAATTAGGGCTGGAAGCGTTAAAGCGTTTAGAATACCGCGGCTATGACTCCGCGGGTTTTGCCTTTTGGGATAAGAATAAAAGGGATATTGTTTCACAGAAATGTGCGGGCAGGATTTCTAAGCTGGAAGAGATAAATAACCATTCGTCTGCTTCGGCCAATCCTATTATTCTCCACACGCGCTGGGCGACACACGGAGAAGTTACGGATCAAAACGCTCATCCCCACTGTGATTGCAAGAAAAATATCTGGTTGGCCCATAACGGTATTATTGAAAATTATAAAGAGCTAAAGGAAGGATTAATTAAGGAAGGTCACCAATTTTCTTCTGGGACAGATACAGAAGTGATAGCTCATCTTGTCGAAAAGTTTTTTAAGGGCAATTTAGAGTCAGCCGTCAGACAGGCAACCAGTCTACTGAAGGGGACGTATGGATTAGCTGTAATTGCCAGGGATGACCCGAATAAGATTGTGGCTGCCCGTTTGGGAAGTCCTTTGCTTTTGGGCATAGGAGACAATGAATTTTTGGTGGCTTCTGATCCGGCTGCCGTCATAGCCTATACTAAGAAAATTATTTATCTTGACGAAGGAGAGATAGCCACCCTTACTCCGGAAAACTTTTTCATAATTACAGATAAAAAGCCCCAGGAGATAGATTGGGAGCTGGAAGACGTTCAGAGGGGAGGTTATCCTCATTTTATGCTTAAGGAGATAATGGAACAGCCAGAAAGCTTGGAAAACTCTTTGAGGGGGAGGTTGGTTATTAATGAAGGCAAAGCTCAGCTGGGAGGATTAAATTCTGTCCAAGATAGATTAAGAGAAATTGAAAGAATAAATATTGTCGCCTGCGGCACTGCATACTGTGCTGGTTTGGTCGGAGAATATATGCTGGAAGAATATGCTGGCATCCCCTGCGAGGTTGATTTGGCTTCAGAGTTTCGCTATAAAAAGCCGATTTTAGATAAAAAGACGGTGGTTATCGCCGTTTCTCAGTCTGGAGAAACAGCTGACACTTTGGCCGCCATTAAAGAGGCTAAAGAAAAAGGGATTTTAACTTTGGGAATCACTAATGTGGTGGGTTCCACCCAGGCAAGAGAAACTGAAGCTGGCGTCTATAATCACGCTGGGCCAGAAATCGGAGTGGCTTCTACAAAAGCATTCACTTCTCAGATAGAGGTTTTAGCTCTCCTGACATTGTATCTCGGCAGACAAAGACAACTTTCCTTGGTGATGGGGCAGAGAATTGCGAAAGAACTTTCTACGATGCCCGAGCTAGTCAAAAAAGTTTTAGAAAAAGATTCTCTGATAAAAGAGCTCGCTGAAAAATACAAGGGTTTCAATAATTTTTTATATCTCGGGAGAAAATATAATTATCCTGTTGCCCTTGAGGGAGCTTTGAAACTAAAAGAGATTTCATACATCCATGCCGAGGGTTATGGGGCTGGAGAAATGAAACACGGTCCCATCGCTTTGCTTGACGAAAATTTCCCGACTTTAGTTTTAGCTCCATCGGACAGTGTTTACGAAAAGGTATTTTCCAATATTGAACAAATAAAAGCCAGAAAAAGTAGGGTTATTGCTATTGCCACAGAAGGGAATGAAGAGATTAAAAAAATAGCTGACGACGTAATTTATATTCCAAAAACGTTAGAGATGCTGACTCCCATTTTATCAGTTATACCTCTCCAGCTATTCGCTTATTATATGGGATTGGCTAGGGGATGCGATGTTGATAAACCGCGAAACCTTGCGAAGTCGGTTACTGTGGAATAAAAATAGAATATCCTGTATAATATCCATATATATGGAAGGAATTCTCTCGGACAAATTAGAAAAGAAGGTTATCCTATTGGGTAACGAAGCAATAGTTAGGGGCGCCCTGGAAGCAGGTGTCGCTTTTATTTCTACTTATCCTGGTACTCCTTCTTCTGAAATAGGTAATATTTTTTACAGAATATCAAAAGAGGCGGGAGTATACTTTGAATTTTCTACAAATGAAAAGGTAGCCTTGGAGGCTGGCATTGGGGCCAGTTTTTCTAACTTAAAAACATTGGTGGCTATGAAAAGTTTCGGGCTAAACGTGGCTCTGGATAGTTTATTACCCTTGGCCTATGCGGGGACCAAGGGTCCTATGGTTATAATTGTGGCTGATGACCCGAATTGCTGGAGCTCTGCTCAATCTGAAGAAAACAGTAGGGCCTTTGCTTATTTATCTCACATTCCCATATTGGAGCCTTCTGATCCTCAAGAATGTAAGGATTTTACGAAATTAGGATTTGAGATTTCAGAAAAGTTTAAAATACCAGTCATAGTTAGAACAACGACAAGGGTTGCTCACCAGTCGTCTCTTGTTAAGTTAGAGGAGATTGTGAAGCCAGAAAACAAGGGAGAGTTTGTTAAAGATCAGAAAAGATTTGTTACTATGCCTCCGAGGGTTATGGAAATGAAGGGAGAACTTTTAGATAAGATTGAAAAAATCAGGGAGGCTTCAGAAAAGTCAAAAATTAATATAGGGTCTTCTTCTGAAAAATCTAAGGTTGGGATCGTTACTTCAGGGATCTCTTATCTGTACGTGATGGAGGCGCTGAAGGAGTTGGGTTTAGATTTACCCGTTTTGAAGTTAGGATTCTTCTACCCGTTACCAGAAGAAAAGATAAAGAGATTTATTAAAGGTTTAAAAAGGGTTTTAATAGTTGAGGAATTGGAGCCGTATTTGGAAAACGAGGTTGAGAGGCTGGCAAAAACAGCCAACTGTAAACTAGAGATTGTAGGAAAAGAACTTTTGTCTCAAATAGGAGAAATGAAGCCGGAATTTGTTGCTCCAGCTATAGCTAAAGTTGTCGGTAAAAAAGTTAAAATTTCAGATTCTAAATTTTTAATTCCGAAAATGAAGCATCTGGCTAGATTTTGTCCTGGCTGCCCTTATTGGTCGGTCTTTGCCTCGGTCAAAAAGGTAGCTCCAGAAAACACTGTCTTTGGAGGCGATATTGGTTGCTATATGTTAGGTTCCGTCTCTCCTCACAATCTTTACGATTATTTGTTTTCAATGGGTTCCTCTATAGGGATTGCCCATGGAGTCAACAAAAGCGCTAAAAGCAAGGTAATTGCTTTTATCGGAGACTCGACTTTTTTTCATGCCGGCATTCCCGCTTTGATCAATACCGTTTTCAATAAATCAAACCCTTTGATCATAGTTTTAGATAACCAAACAACGGCAATGACTGGCCACCAGTTAAATCCTGGCATGGGAGAGGACGGTATTAAAATAGAAAACATAGTTTCGGCTTGTGGAGTTAAAAATCTCAAAGTTATCGACCCGGTGAATACCAAAGAGTTTGAAGAGGGCCTTAGAGAATTTTTAGACAAAGAAGAGGTATCTGTCATAATCGCCAGACATAAGTGTGCTTTACTTGTTAAAAAACAGCAAGGTTAGGTATAATTATGAAAACCGGAAAACAAGAATTTAATATGATTATCAACGGGGTTGGCGGTCAGGGCCTGATTACTTTACTTAAGATTATTTCTGAAGCAGCTTTAGTTGAGGGGAAAGACGTCAGAACTTCGGAATTGCATGGTTTATCCCAAAGAGGAGGATCTGTGGAGGTATATATTAGATTCGGAAAAAAGATATGGTCGCCATTAGTTGAGAAGGGCAAGGCGGATTTAATTTTATCCTTAGAAACGCAGGAAGCTATAAATGGATTGTATTTTTCTTCAAAAGATACGGTCTTTTTGATGAACAAATACCAGACACCGACTTTCTTGAAAGATTTTTCGGAAAAGGAAGTTTTAGATAATATTAAAAAATTATCCCAGAAAGCTTATTTAATTCCGGCTGGAGAAATATGCCAAAAAGAATTCGGTACGGATGTTGTGGCAGGCATCTATCTTCTGGGATACGCCGTTTTTAGGGGATTTTTACCTTTAAAACCGGGCTCTCTAGTTTCTGCAATTAAAAAAATAGTCCCAGAGAAATTCCTGGAACTGAACGAAAAAGCGTTTAATTTAGCTAAAAATTGCTCCTAAATTTTTTTGATTTGAGCTCCGAGCCCTTTTAATTTTTCTTCTATCCTTTCGTGTCCTCTTTCTATTTGAGTAATATTTTCCAATAAGGTTTCTCCCTCAGCAATAAGACTGGCTAAAATAAGGGCAGCGCCTGCTCTTATATCAGAGGCGTTTATTTTATTTCCGATTAGATTTTTTTTACCGAATATCAAAGCGCGGTGGGGATCAACTACTTCTATATCAGCTCCCATTTTTCTTAATTCGTGGAGATGTTGGAATCTGTTTTCATATAAGGGATCATGAAGAACGCTTTTTCCTTGGGCCTGGGTGAGTAAAACAGAAGTTTGAGGCTGTAAATCGGTTGGGAAGCCAGGATAAGGCAAGACTTGAATTCTCGTAGGCTTGAATTCGGAAGATTTTTTCACGGTGATTTCGTTGTCGCCGATTTCAAAATTTACTCCGATTTCCTTCATTTTGTCTAGGAACATCGTTAAGTGCTCTGGAACAACATTTTTAATTTTTCCTTGGCCTTGGGTTATGGCAAAGGCAATAAAGAAATTTCCGAATTCAAGCGGATCGGGAAAAATCGCATGCTCGGCTCCGGAAAGTTTTTCTTTTCCTTCAATTTCAATGGTATGGGTTCCGACACCCTTTATATCCAGTCCCATTTTTTCTAAAAATTTTCCTAAATCCTGCACTTGCGGTTCGGCGGCTGCTATCTCTATTTTTGTTTTTCCCTTAGATAAGGCGGCCAGCATCATGATTATCTCTGTGGCTGTCGGAGAAAATTCTTTTAAAACAATTTTTTTTCCTTCAATATTCTCGGGGGCTTCAAGATGATAAAAGCCTTCTTTTTCTTCGATTTTTACTCCAAAATCTTTTAAAGCGATAAGGTGAGTAGAAATGGGACGGAGTCCAATTCTGTCTCCGCCCGGATGTGGAACTTTGCATCTTTTGAATTTAGCTAATAGCGGGCCTATTAATAGAACAGAAACCCTCATTTTTTCAAAAAGATTGGTCGGTATTTTTTCTGGATGGATATTCGTGGGGTCTATTTTTATTTTTTTAGGGCCCAGCCATTCAATTTTTGCGCCCATTTGTTTTAAAATTTCAATTTGGTCCAAAACGTCTGAACAAAGAGGTAAATTGTCGATGATTGACGGCGAATCGGGGAGTAAGCTAGCAGCTAAAACCGCCCCGGCTGAATTTTTATAGCCGGATATTTCAACCTCCCCAGAAAGAGGAAGTCCTCCTTTGATTAGAAATTTTTCTGCCATGTCTTTGACTTAAGCTTAATTTTAGATTACGATAAAAATTAGATTATGTCAAAAAAGACGAAAAAAATTGTTTGCTTCGGAGGGGGAAGCGCTTTGCCAAAGGCGGTTTTAGAACCGCTGAAAAGAAAGCAAGTTGAGATTACTTCTGTGACCTCTATGCTAGAAAGTGGTGGTTCTACCGGTCAGTTGCGTAAAGATTTGAATATTTTACCTCCAGGAGATATCTCCCGTCATTTGGTGGCCCTATCTGACGCTCCTCACTGGAAGAGAGAGCTTTTTTTATTTAGATTTGGGAACGAAAAATTTCCTGGTGGGCACAAGGGTCACAGGTTTGGCACTGTTTTTATTGCTGGTTTGGAATATTTTTTGAAAGACTTCAAAGGAGCTTTAAAAATTGCCCACGATTTTCTGGAGATTGAAAAGCATAAAGCCTTGCCTGCAACAATTGAGAGAGTTCACGCTTGGGCTACCCTGGAAAATGGTAAATCAATCAAGGGAGAGGATGAAATTGACGTTCCTAAGCTCCATGACGGTAATTTAAAGATAAAAGACATCTATTTAAAGCCGGAAGCCTCTGCCTATCAGCTGGTTTTGGATTCAATTAAAAAGGCTGATTTTTTGATTTTCGGACCGGGGGATCTTTATTCGAGTATTATTCCTTGTTTTCTGCCCGAAGGAGTAAAGGGGGCTATAAGAAAGAGCCGAGCTAAAAAGATTTTTCTCTGTAATTTGATGACTAAATTTGGGGAGACTAATAACTTCTCGGTTTTAGATTTTACCCGCGAGATAGAGAGTTATATCGGCTGTAAGCTGGATTTTGTGGTATATAATACAAATATCCCTTCAAAAGCAAGAATTAAAAGCTTCAAAAAACAGGATAAAAGTGCGTTGTATTCTGTTAAAATTGACGAGGGTTTGGATCCCCAGAAATTTAAAGGATGCGATCTTTTGATGAAATCCGGCCCTATTATCCACGACCCTCAAAAAACTCTTAAAATTTTAACAAAACTATGCAAGCTGTAATTTTGGCCGCCGGCGAGAATTCCCGTTTCTGGCCTTTAAATCAAACCCACAAGTCTCTTATTAAAATAATGGGTAGGCCTTTGATTTGGTATACGATAGAAGGATTAAAGAAGTCCGGTATTAAAAATATTATTATAGTTCAGGGAAAATCAAAAAGTGTTGAGGAAGAATTGAAAAATTATGATCTGGGAGCTGATGTTAAATATGCGATCCAGGCAGAGCCCAAAGGTATGGGAGATGCTATTTTGAAAGCGAAAGACTTATTGGAAGATAAATTTTTCGTTTTGAATGCTGAAAGATTTGACGCAGATGACTTTATTAAGCCAATTTTAGAAAAACAAAAATCGTCTTCTGCAGGTGTTGTTTTATCGGGAGCAAAAACTTTAACTCCTTGGTTGTTTGGCGTTTTAGAACTGGACGGGGATAAAGCTAAAAATATAGTTGAAAAACCTGAGAAAGGTAAAGAACCTTCCGATATAAGGGTAATTGGAGTTTATCTCCTATCTAAAGAGTTTTTGAGCTATTGCCAGAGGGTTCCGGAAAATATGTATGCTTTTGAGGATTCACTCAGGCTATATATAAAGGAAAAAGAAGTAAGAGTAGTGGTTTTTGACAAAGAGCCTTCTTCTCTGAAATATCCTTGGCATTTATTTGGGGCTGTTGAATATTTGATGGATAGATATTTATTAAAGACGAAAATATCTAAAACAGCAAAGATTGCAAAGAGTGCGGTTTTACAAGGCAACATTCATATTGGGGAAAACGTGAAGGTTTTTGAAAATGCGGTAATCAAAGGACCTTGTTATATAGGAGATAACTCTGTTGTCGGGAATAACATACTTGTTCGCCATTACTCCAACTTAGAGAATAATTCTTTAATTGGCACTAATGTTGAAATAGCGAGGAGTATTTTTCAGGAAGGAGTGCATTGCCATTCTGGGTTTTTCGGAGACTCTATTTTGGGAAAAGGATGCCGGGTAGGAGCAGGAACGGTAGCGGCTAACGTTAGAATAGACAGGGGAGAAGTAAGAGCTATGGTAAAAGAGGAAAGAATCGGGACTGGTTTAGATTCTTTTGGGTTTGTTATGGGAGACAACTCAAAAATTGGGATAAATTGTTCTTTGATGCCAGGAGTTTTAATCGGTTCAAATTGTCTGGTAGGACCAGCCTCAGTCATTTTTGAGAATATTGAAGATAATACTAATTTTTATACAGAATTTAACGTCGTCAAGAAGGGATCTTGACAAATCTGTATTATTTGATAGGATTGCCTCATTGGAGGTATTTTTAGCGCATATAGGTCGGTTACACCGAGGTTGGTCTATCTACCGAAAAAAAGAGAAGGAGGTATGAATGAACCTAATAAGACCACCCAATTTTGCTCTCTCTATGAATAGTAACGAGAGCCTCAACGGCAAAATAAATTTCGCGTGACCGCGGCCGGCGCCTGGGCTACATATGTAGTGGCCTGGAATAGCAGGGCAGCCTGCTAAAGGAGAATCTCTTAGGAGGACATGTGAACTATATCAGGGAAAAAGGGATATCTCTGTCGTTCATTTCCATGGTCATAATATTCCGAGGAGGTATGAAAGCAGTGAAACACCTGGCCAGAGACTGGCTGTAACACCTATGCCTTTTGCCTGTCCACCATCTGCGCTTGTTTATCTACATTTGTTCATCGGTTGTCCACAATTGAATAGGCGCGCCTTATATGGCGCTTGCGCGAGAAAGAGAAAGTAGTGGGGTTATAAGACCCCGCAAGGTAGTGATCGAACTGCCAAACACGAGGTAGAGCTCGGGCGCTCAGAAGCTGGAATTCAGTTTTAAACAGAGCGCCCGGCTCACTCATTTCTCAACTATGACTCCTTTCGGGGAGTTTTTCGTTTTTAATAGTTAAATTAGTTATGATATACTTAAAAAATGTTTATTCTAAAACTGACCGAGAAAAACTTAAATAGCGTTGCTAAAATAGCAGGTGGGTTTATTAAAAAAGGGAAAATTGTGGTCTGTCCTACAGATACGGTTTATGGTTTAGTCTGTGACGCTACAAATAAAAAAGCGGTAGATAAAATTTTTAAAATAAAGGGAAGGCCGAAGACCAAACCGATCCCCGTTTTCGTTAAAGATATTAAAACGGCATCAAAGATAGCCAAAATTAATAAAAATCAGTTAAAGTTTTTAAGGAAAAAATGGCCTGGGAAGTTTACGGCGATATTAAAAAGAAGGGGAAAAAAGAAATTATACGGCATTGATAAAAAAACAATCGCCATTAGAATACCGAGATATAAATTAATTGGTTTTTTATTCGAAATAATAAATTTTCCTTTGGCGGAAACTTCTGTAAATATTTCCGGCCAACCTTCGTTGGATGACTTAAGAAAAATTATCCTGCAGTTTGAGAAAGAAAAACTAAAGCCCGATTTAATAATTGATGCCGGCAAATTAAAATTTAACAAGCCCTCTGCAGTGGTTGATTTAACTGGCAAAAAATATACAATACTAAGAAAGGGATAAAACAGTATGTCTTTAAAACAAACAGATCCTAAAATTTACGAGCTGATTGAGGAAGAAAAACAGAGGAAAAAAGAAGGACTAGAGATGATTCCTTCGGAAAACCATACTTCTCCTTCTGTGCTCGAGGCTTTAGGATCCATACTCACCGATAAATATTCTGAGGGGTATCCTGGGAAGCGCTATTACGGCGGGAATCAGGTTATAGATAAGATTGAGACTTTAGCCATTAAACGAGCCAAAGAAGCTTTTGGCGTGCCCTATGCTAACGTTCAGCCGTATTCAGGTAGCCCGGCTAATTTTGCTGTTTATCTGGCCGTTTGCAATCCTGGAGATACGATAATGGGCCAGAATCTCCCTGATGGGGGGCATATCAGTCATGGCTGGAAAGTAAATATTACTTCTAAGATTTTTAAAAGCATTCCGTACCACGTTAAAAAAGACGGATATATTGATATAGAAGAAGCCAGGGCTTTGGCCAGAGAGCATAAACCGAAATTAATATGGTGTGGAGCTACGGCTTACGTCAGAGAGTTTCCCTTTGAAGAGATGTCTAAGATTGCCGATGAAATCGGAGCTTATTTTGCCACGGATATCGCTCATATCGCAGGATTAGTTATTGCAGGAGTTCATAAAAGTCCGATTGATTTTGCCCATATTATTACTACCACTACTCATAAGACTTTGCGCGGGCCAAGGGGCGGCATAATCATGGTTACAGAAAAAGGCTTATTAAAAGATCCTGAGCTTGGAGAAAAGATAGATAAAGCTGTTTTTCCTGGCGGCGTCCAGGGAGGGCCGCATAACCATCAGACGGCGGCAATTGCCGTAGCTTTGGGAGAAGCGTTAAAGCCAGAATTCAAAGAATATGGAAAGCAAATTGTAAAAAACTCCAGAGCGTTAGCTGGGGGGTTGATGGAAAAGGGAGTTAAAATTGTTTCTGGAGGCACCGACAACCATATGGTGGTAATTGATTTAACTCCGGATGGGCCAGGAAGGGGAGTCTTTTTGCAGGATGCTTTGGATATGGCGGGAATCACTGTTAATAAAAATACCATACCAGCAGATCCCTCTTCTCCATTTTATCCGAGCGGAGTCAGAATCGGGGTTCCGGCTATTACCACAAGAGGCATGAAAGAAAAGGAGATGAAACTAATTGCTGACTGGATAGCTCAGATAACGGACGAAATTAAAAAGTATAAGTTGCCAGAGAACAAAGAGGAAAGAGGAGATTATTTGAAAAGATTCAGGGAAGATATGGCTAAAAACAGTTTGATAAAGAAAATAAAGCAGGAAGTTTTAGAATTTGGAAAAGGTTTCCCAATACCTTAATCTAATAACAGGATAACAGCTTGGTTTATGTCTGAGGCGCCGTAAGGGTGCCTTTTTTGACCAAATCATTAAATTGATTAAAATAGAAGCATGGCATACAAGCTTCTTGATGGCAGAAAATTAGCCGAAAAGATATTGAAGGGAGTAAAAAGGCAGATCAAAAGCCGCCGTTTAAAACTGGGATTGGCGGTTGTTTTGGTTGGGGATAACTCCGTTTCCCAGGTTTTTATAAGAAAAAAAAGAGAGATTTGTGAAAGAGTTGGGGTAGGTTTCAAACTATATCGGCTTGAAAAGAATATTTCTCAGCAGGGTTTGAAAAATGCTGTTGAAAAAATTGCCGAGGAAAAAGACAACTCTGGAATTGTGATTCAGCTGCCTCTGCCAAAAAACTTTAATAGTCAGGAGGTTTTAAGCATTATTCCTCCGGAAAAAGACATTGATTGCTTATCTCAGGGGAATTTAGATAATTTTTATAAGGGAGAGGCGTTAATTTTACCTCCTGTCGTGGGGGCGGTGTCTCATTTTTTAAAGGATTATAATATACCGATTAAAGGGAAAAATGTTGTCGTGATCGGAGCTGGGAGATTAGTCGGCCAGCCCGTAAATAAATGGCTTTTAAGTAAAAAGGCGAGGGTTTCATTAGTGGATAAGTTTACAAAGAACGTTTCTTCTTTAACCAAAAGAGCGGATATTATAATT
>Ga0265297_10001835_pt1 | contig 46706 bp, 62 predicted proteins | sample Munlanlwell13791_FD_192502 | JGI IMG/M metagenome (GOLD analysis project Ga0265297, IMG submission 192502) | Leachate microbial communities from a municipal landfill in Southern Ontario, Canada - Leachate well 137-91 | ecosystem: Engineered > Solid waste > Landfill > Unclassified | place...
GACCTACCACACGTATCTTGTATTCATTTTGTACTAGAATTTCAGGAAGAATTCTCTTACTGAATGTTAGCACAGACATCTCATCAACAGTATCGTCTAGACCTACATGGACAAAAGTCTTTGCCCCAATGTATGGCTTAGAACCTACACGGTCTGCATCAATTATGAATGTAGGAATAAGCTTGCTCAGTTTGACTAAAGTTTTAGTCTTACCTGATTTGTTATACCCTAACAGGTTTATCCATTTTAACTTTGGAGTTACATGGTTAACTGTCAGATCACTGAGCGGCATTCTTACGCCCTCTGATTCTATTGATCTTATCATTCCAGTCTGCAACACTTCTGCATACCAGTATGCTGTGCAATGCACACGATTCGTTCATGCATTTTATTTCTGCATTACCAGCAGACGGAGCCTGTCCGCATACACATTTCTGTGCCTGCTCAGGAAGGTTATCCACCAGTGCTTCAACTGCAGATGCGTCCTTCTTAATGTAGAACTTTAAGTTGAACGATGCATCCTTTGCCGCTATGAAGTCCACGAATTTTTTCGACAGTTCGGGACCCTCTAGTATAAACTCTTCTGCAAATTTAATTGCATAGTGTGTTAATTCTTTTGTTTCGATCGGAGTCAGCTTACCATTGAGTACATCGACAAGCTCATCAGCTCTTGCATAGAGCTTCTTATATGCCTGCTTAGGCATAGCTTTTTCGGTGTCAATGGTTTCGCCAGTTGCTTCAGTCATGTTAGCTCCTTATATTACAATTGTCCATCGTTACTATCCCGAATGATTATCTCATAATCTTTTCCGGTATAGAGTTCTTGTATCAACCCTCTGCCTCTTGTGAATTGATACGGCAGGAATACGTTTTCGAATTCCTCATTCCTGTTCTTGCCTACATAAATCATAAGCATATTGTCGATCTCGTTTTGCTTAGTGACATCAACATCTTCTGATTTATTATGAGACTGTGTGGCTTGCATCTTTTTAGGACGCCATGTTGTGAGGATCACATCACTCATAGCTTGAACAGCCTGAGAATCCTTACCATCTTCAGCATAAATCATAGTGTATCCACCGCCAGAGGCACTCTTAGGTACCTGACTTAAGAATACTGAGACATATCGTCCAGTCTTTGCATACATCTTAGCCAGAAAGGCTACACGATTTACTGCTTCAGTTCTATTGGTTATAACTCGCTGTTTATTGTTAGGATCAGCTACAGGCACGAGCTGCAGATAATCCACAATCATCATACCAATAGAAATTCCATACTTATTTTCTAAGGCACGCTTAATCTTAACGTGATGGTCAAACAAGATCTGTGCATCATCTTCAATAAAGATATGCTTAGTCTTCTTGACCAGTTCTATTCTCCCTTCGGGAGTTTCGATATCGAGACCTAGGATCGTAGCGAATCTTCTGTCCAGCGATGTCTTACTCATCTCGTACGAGAAAAATAATACATTACATGTTGCACGCAGCGCCATGTTAATCGCTATCCATGATTTTCCTACACCTGATGGACCTATTATGGTTAGAATATGCCCATCATCGGGGATCATATTAACCCGCATGTTATTAAATATACTGGCTAACTTGATATCCTTGCTCTTATCTCTGCTAAGAAATGCTTCTAATAATACTGCTCTCTCTTTAGAGTTCGGAATATTTCCTATCAGGTGTAAAGATTTCCACCAGAAACATGTATTCGATTTCACACAGTAACGCTGTTTAATCTCATCCATACAGTTCCAGTGGTACTTTCCATAGGTCCTCATGTCCGCATCGATTTCTGATTGCGGCAAGGCCCTTGTAAGAGATTTATTCCATTTGCTAATGACCTGATAAGTAAAGTCTCGAGGAACTCCCAAACCATACAGCCAGGCGATGATACGCATCATTGTCTTATGACGTTCCGCCGGATCCGGATCGTTAAGCATTTTGTAAATACATAACTCCTGATGTGTTGGCGGTACCCAATCCAATCCGTCGCGTATCTCTTTGGTAGATGCTACTTCTACTGTTCGTTTAACCGGCGTTACCTCCCAGATTTTTCTAGTGTCGAATACTGGAGGCATGTACACTGATTGTATTATCAAGGCTGCACTATCCTTGGATAACTGAATCGGTGATACCATTTCCTTCAGCTTCATGTCCGGATTATAATCCTTGTTCACATCCAACATAATCTTTGGCTTCCTAGTTATGTCATGACTGGTATATGGACACCTGATCATATGTCCTATTGAATAGATTCCGGTATCTAATGTGAACTTATAAGTTTCTTGCAATAGATTTGCAAACGCTGCAGATACATCATGCATTCTATTAGCAAATTCCTCGGGGAACTTGATGTAATCGAACGGAATATACAGGTGAGCACCTTTTCTCCCGGACGAGAACAACAAATACTGTACATTGTATTTATGCAGATCAGCCAGTAGTGGCGCTATCATATGCATGACAGCTTCCAATCCTCCTGCATGATCTATCTCGGCAATAAACCAGTGTCCAAATACACCTCCATCGTCAGTGGCGTAAGGATCAAAGCCAGATACCGAACCATTGTGAGTTTCTGCATAGGCTTCTATATCCTTCTTATGATACATGAAGACTGATGAATGTCCACGCTTCGGCGATATAATTTTATATCCCTCATCAGTAGTGATATAGTATTGCTGACCTGCCTTACAGAAGCTGATTGCTTCTTCTTGAGTCTGACATACTTTAAATGTTGACGGAGCTACCTTCTCTGACAGAGTGAGCGGAGTTAATACATCACGTCTATGTTCAAGGTCATAAGCGAATAAAATTCCTAGTTCCATAGGTGCTCCTATTCTTCGTTAGTTTCCAACAATTTCTGCTGTTGTTTGGTCCACCAATCGCATAGACCAGCCTTGCTGTAATTACAAAAGTTAGCACAGCGCTTTGACATGCCCTTACGTTCTTCTGTTGCGAATGTCACAGGCGTACCGTCCTTATGCATTTCGAACTTTCTGTTGGTTATGTATTCTTCTGCCTGTTCCTTGGTAGTAAAGTCCTTAGTGTTAGGCATTGCTGTCTTACGTTTAGGCATAGTACCATTCTTGTTTAACTTGAATACGGGCCATGATGTTTCATTAGCCCAACGATACTCCTCATTACACTCAGGTATCTGATCAGTTGGTACATCCCTGTATTGTAATAATTCATCAACCTTAGCTAAGATCATAGCCTTTATATCATCATAACTCCAGGGCATGATAGACATTTCAACATCAGGTTCTGGTACGCATTTATTGAATAAGCTTTCCCAGTCTGATACCCTGAATACCAGGCGAAGATCTTTAATTTCGCGATTCGGATATACCATTTCTCCATTATGCATATAGTAGCCATACTTAAGAAGATATCTGTTGACCTGTAGCTGTTTAATATAATCTCCACGAGCCTCAGGTTTATCTATTAAGACACGTAGTCTTGCATCGCGTGCAGTTTTAAGATCATATAGTATATTCTTAGCCCTATCTAAAGCATCGAACTGTCCTGATACTGTTACTACATCGCCATTAGTTGCAACAAATGGACAATAGAGACGCTTCTCTGTTACAATATCCGGCACATTTCTTAGGCAGAATTCCATATACTTATGCCAAGCATTACCTTGTTGGGCCGAATAAGATTCTTTGAATGATAGTTTCTTTTCAAGACTGCATCGCTTTGAAAGCCAGTACGCTCTTGGACTTACTGTTATCTTACTTGCGGATAAGAAGCTGGGGATTTCCCCAGCATCATATCCTACTGATGTTAATGCTCTGAACACAAGATCAGAACCACTGTCATTAAAGTATAAAATCGACACTTACGCACTCCTCCTTACAGTATATTACTTTTTTTCTCTGAGACTTATAATAATCAAGCAATCCTTTTCTTATCTGTATTGGTTGTAAAGCAGAATACTGCATCCAGGTTAGATCTTTGAAACACGGTATCAAGTAATCAACCTTTTTTAGAAAGTCAAATCCAGATTCAGATAGTTTATCTTCAGTGAAATGATCTCTTACGAAATTCAATGCCCTTTCTCTGAATTCTATAAACTCAGCATTGATACTAGCAGCAGATACGAATGCTCCTTGATCGCCATTTTTATCCATCGTATTCATTTGAAAACATAATGCCATACTAGAATTAGATAGACAATTCAATACTACATATGGGTTGAAATACAATGCAGCTATAGCCCTAGGCGTATATACGTTTCCGCTATGCGGACTTATAAAGGTCATACTATAAGCAGTTGGTAAGCCCGCTGAAAGATTACGTATCAGTCTGATAAACTTTGCCTCATCTTCTTTGTCTTTCAACCACCCTTCGGTATCAAATAAGTCTGGATCGTAGTATAATATTACAAGAGTTTGATGTGATTTTGATGCACTAAACAATGATAACTCTGGAGCATATGTATTTAGTCTAAGATTTGATACTTCAGCTGGAATGTTTTTTAAGACGGGATCTTTAATCATTCCATTCTGCAATGGAACTAACAAAGATGGCATGCTAAAATTGTATGGAGTATTATTATGCAGCGTGCCTCTATACACATGACGACCAAACATAATAATGTCGTCCGGAAGCGACCGCTGTATCTTTTTAAACATGTATTGATGACTATTGATTAGTGTTTGAACAAACACAGGCTCTTCTACTGTATCGAACGGATAATATCCGGAATAACTTAGCATTATATCACCGCCTGTATTAATGTTTTCTTAATTATACCATCTCGTTTAATCCTATACTGTAGATATGCATGAATACGTTTAATATATTCGTCTATATAAACGACAGACTCAGTAAGTTTCTGCGGCGTCTTAGCAGCACATTTATTTAAGAATGCAGTGCACGACAACAACTTACTTAATAGATGACGCAATATATACAGGCAGATTAGTGTCTGATTTGTTATAGCTCCATATCTAAATATTGGCATCACTATGTAATCTGCATGAATGTCATCATAGATTCCACGAGAATAATGCTCAGAAAGTATAAGTATATTTCGCTTGGTTAATGCTTGCATAGAATCGACTATCATCTTTCTCGGTATACGACAGTCGCAGGCTGACAATTCTATATCGAACATATTATTCGAATTGACATGGCATGCGATCTTAATATATGACTCTATATTATGCTTATTACGATACCATATTCCAATCGTATCAGAATATATTACGCGTACAGCATTACCATCTTGATCAGGTCGGATTGCAGTGATCAAATCTCCGTTCAGCATTTGTAGTGGAAACAAATTCCATCGCTTAATATTTGCCTTGATACTATTCATATCTGCTAGTACCATCCTAGGAGTTGTTGTAGTAGGCTTTAAGAAATCATTGATTTCATTCATGTTAATACCAAACCGATCTGCATATGCCGTAGTTCTATTCATTTATTTTCCTCCACGATTATTAAACAGAGTGGACATAAATCTTTTTCTGTTGGATTACCACATACCTTACAAGCTTTAGCTTTAAAAGAACACTCTCTGCATAATCCTATGTGCCTCCGATGGTTACTTACTGCGATAAGTTTTCCACACAATTTACATGAAAGTCTATATCTTGAAGTACTATTACTGCAACTAAAACATAAAGGATAATCATCTAATAATACATTATTATCAGGATAAACTACACTGCCACACTTTGCACATCGCTTTGTTAGTTGCCCGCAATGAATACATAATCCGGTTGGGTTTGTTACACATCTGCCTGTTGGTGTTTCAATTTCGTGTTCGCTAACTTTAACTTCGTCATTAACTTTACATATACGACATGGCCTGATGTTGCATTTCCCGAATCTATGATTACTATGCTTAGAAAATCGCTTTCTACATGATGAGCATATAGGAATGTTATCATTCATCCATTGCTCTCCCTTGATGTTTTCAATCATTGAATAAGCTGATTTACCCCACCAGTCTGCCAAATTGTATGAGCATATGTATTCATACACAGTAAGTAAATATTCTTCATTACTCATATCCTTTGGTTGACAGGCAATTAACGAAGCATACGTTCCTTTGCATCCTCCTGCTATTATGTATTTCTTTGAAACATGTCGATCATTTTCATATACTGTAATACTTTTTGTAGACGAATCAATGTTAGTACCGATCTGACCATGACAGTATACATAAGCAGCTGCATCTCTAACGGTAATAAAATGCGCATCTTCTTCCAGCATACCAGTACCATGCATTCTTAATTGAGTGACCTTTGCAGAATTAGTAAAGAATTTTAATACAACATGCAAGTTATAAGGCATACGCATAAAGCCGCCATTTAACCAGTCTTCGCTATATGTATCTCGCAATACATTATGGATAGTGTATCTAAATTCAACTATACATACAGGTTCAAGATCAAGCATACCAAATTTAATGCTAGCAATTACAGCTGATAATGCAGGATAGCCTTCCAGATTGCCTATTAACATGTTTGGTTTTAGCAATTCTATTGACTTATTACGAGGAACCTGTGCCTGTACACTATTGTAGCATACAGGCGCAAGTTTATACTCATCAAAGCATCTTTGGAAAGCTGGTATTTTATCTGAAGCTTTCCAGCGCATGCTAGTTGCCTCCCTTACCTGTTACAAACATGATCTTATCGCCATCATAAATGATGTCGTCATTTTTTGCGTCAACAAAGTTCTGCTGAATCTGATAGCCGGCTAGGTTGAGAGTCTTGTTAAAGTTCTTGGTGAGGAAAGCCGCATACTCTTGTATAGCTTCGCCTACCGTCGTAGCGTTTACATCCAATGTTTCATTAGCTCCAGGAAAGAAGCCGATAATAATCTTTTTCGCCATTTAATCCTCCGTTTTCTTTATTCGTTGTAATATAGTCCTATACAATTTAAGTATTGGAACTACTTTCTTCTGAGCTACACCAACACGTATTACTGTTGCGTACGATAATAAAATACTGCTCAATGTTTCTTGATCTTCCAGATCAAACTTCTCGCTAAGATCTTCCATTGTATAACATACACTGCTAAATATCCTTGGATATAAGTGATGCAGTTCTGGAAGTGTAATTAAAAGATCCCTTGTTGCCTCTCCGAATTCTACCAGTCCAGCAGAAAACTGAACCGAAGGTAATGATAAAAAATGTGGTATCCATGTCGGAATATTATTGTCCACAAGTTTTTTATTCTTCTTGCCGGATTTATTCTTAGTTACCTTGATGAAAGGAGTATCATCATCATAATCAATTGTATTACGTAAGCGATTATAAGACTCCGTCTTGACACACACTGGTTTAGGTTCAACAATTCTTTGTTTAGCTACTGACAATAAATCTTCAGAAGCCTTAGGCAATTCTATTTTGATTTCACTCGTCCAGTATATGCCACGCTGTGCATCGAATATTTTGAATAGTGTTTCGCGTTTGCAATTTACTATACCGTATATAAAGTAACCACGGTATGTTTCATTACACCAGATAGCAAAGTTCTCGTCATCTTTTGACGATGCGAATACGCCCATATTATTATGCGAATGTATCTCACAACTGCAACCAAGTAAATTAGCTATAGTCGGATCTGTTTTAAATTTCTCCGTGAGATGTTCAGGGTTAGCTCTGAATGATCCTGTTGTTACAACCTGAGGAGGCACATCTATAGTAGTGATAAGTATAGTGTTGCCATTGATTATGTATTTGCAGTAGAATCCGATTTCATTTGACTGCTTACCAAACAAATCTACCACGGCGAACAAATCGCTATATGCTTGAGCTGTAATCCTTAACTCAGGAAGATTTACATTAAATAATTTTATATCTGTCATGAGCTAACTCCTTCTAGTCCATTCTGCACACTAAACAACTGCCTGAATGGCACGTTCTTTCCTTGTGTTAAATCATACACAGCCTGCGCTGTTAATGCTGCTGTCATAGTACTGATAGTGTTACAGTCCTGTCTCTCTTTACATGGAGACAACACTTCATGAGTTTTAACAGACGCACTAGATGGTATGCCTTCTATATATCTGTTATTATTGCCAGTTGTTTTAGTCGTATCATTAGAATGAAGACTAAGATAAACTACCTCGCCGGAATCAATACCTATAACAGGACATAATATATCACAGTGATCTAGAGTTGTAACCAGGGTATTAAGCCATGCTTTCTTAGTATCATTATCATCAATAGCAATGATGACTAAACTGTCATCAATAATTTGGTTGAAGTCATTGGCAGTAAAACGCTGTACATATATGTTGGCGCTTTCCTTTCCGGTGATGTCAAAAGAAATCTGCTTGGCAGCTAATACTTTTGGCATTCCGATATGATCTTCAGTAAATATTTGATTACAAATGTTATGCTGTTCTACTATGTCGTGATCATACAGGTTGAATAACGCAGGGTCAAATCCCGCACGGATTAACAGGTCAAATATCTTAGAGCCTGTTGCCCCTAATCCTATAAGTATAATCTTCTTGTAGAACATCAGATTGACAAGCGTCACCATTCTGCGCAGATCCATTATAATACTCCTGGCAACTTCTCTGTAATAGCTGCTGCCTCGAGATACTCAAGCATTATTTTCTTAGCTTCAGCTCTCGTAATCTCTCGCAGTTCAGTAAGCATATCGATCGTAGATGTACATGCTATTTCAAAAGATTCCAACAGGATCTTTTCATCTTCTGTTAGCTCTAATTTATTTGCCATCGTTCCTCCGTAAGAACGTTGCGGCAGGTATTACCCCGCCGCCCCGGTTAATTATACGCCGAACATCTCGTCATTGTATGCCTTGATCGTCTTGATTGCTTCTTCAAGATTCTTCTTAGCAGATGCAAGTTCGACGATGAGCTTGATGTTGGAATTACAAAGCTTGTTCTTCTCATCTCTCATCATTCTGTTAGTCTGGATCAGTTTGTTTTCCAGATAGGTTGTCTCTGCTTTGATCTTGTTCTGAAGATCTTCTTTACAGTCAACCTTATTCATCTTTTTCAGTTCTTCCGGCGATGCATCATAGATTGCATCAAACATGTTTGCGTTAGGCATTATGCCTCCTTGTCGATTGATTTTACCAATTGCCCAAGCATACTTTCTGCATGCTTGGCGTCCACTTCAGTGCAGTATTTATAAATAGTTTCATGAATCTTGTAGTCTTCGTTATAAATTATACGTTCAGGATCGCTCCTAAACATAATAAATCTATGCCATTTTACATTACTAGTTACAAGTAAATAAATTATTTGCAAATCTTTTTTAGGTAATCTTATTCCTCCTTCTGCGCCCGTAACAATTCTCTGTAGTATTTTAATGTCAGCTTGTGTTAAGCTTTTATACCACAAATATAACCTTGCTGTATATTCGTAGGAGTCATAATCTGGCTGAATATTATATTTTCGTAGTAGACTATAACCAAAGAAACCAAAATTTTTCTCTGGTAATCCATTATGCAATACAGGTTTATGTAAATTTGACATGAAATTAGCAAGTCTAATTGGCCATTTACCTGAAGCCACTTTTAAAACCTGCATTAAATTCAAGTCGCATTTAGGTATCCCAAACAAGCATCGCTTTGTTGTTGTATTAAACATACCAATCACATTTACGGCTTCAGAAGTCCTTCTCTTCGTTGCTTTATCCAACTGTAACATATACCTAATGTATTTCCAGACAGGATCTTTCATATCAACCTCCCTATCCATGGAAATTCTTTTATTGCTACTGACAGAAGACTCGCTCTGTTGCTATAGCCTGCAAGAGGAATATAAGTTTCAGAATTTAAGCCAGCCATATCAAGAACATAAGCTGAACCTTCTACATTAAACCTAATGTCAACACTAGCACAGGCATCATCTGCTTCTTCAATGATACTTCTCATTTCGTTTGGCCATGCCGGCTGTTTCCAGAATCGCATGATCTGCGGAGCCGGCAAGATATGAATGTTATTTATAAATGTTAGGCATCCTTGCCTATCTAATACTAAATACCCTTGCCTTGCCATGTTCCCTCCAGTTATCTGGGCAGGCCTACCCTCAGTGAGTAGGCCATCCAGTTTTTCTCCCCGGAATTGCCACCAGTGTATGTAATATACCATGTGCTATGGCTCATACGTTTACACTTCTGCAGCGCCAATCGATCTAGCTATTCTTTCAAGATCTTTAAACTTATAGCCGCTAAACTTAGACTAATGCTCCCTAAGCATAACCTACAAGCAACTCAATCAAGCAGTGTCGAAATAGATCGTAACCACTTCCGATTTGGGCATACAGTTGACTGACTACGGAGTACTCGCCAGTTCTGTTTATGATATAGCTGATGTTAAAAAGATTACCGTTGGTTTTGAGTGCAAGCACTGCTAACGCTTGGTGTACTTATTTAACGGCCCTATCAAATCCTATTTTAATTCTTGCTCGTTCTTCTATCTCTGTTAGAAAGTCTATACGCGCCAGTATTGCTGCATGCAATTCTTTAATTGTCTTAGCTGAACGCATTGCAACATATGTTTCTTCCTCGCATCCAGCTTTCTTATTGAACAGACAATACTTACACATGTCAAATCTTTTTAAATGCTTATGTGGTTCTAGTTTAAGAAGTTTTGCATGCGCATCTATGCACATCGGATTGGTAATCACGCTGAATTCAGGTATGATTGCATTCCTGACATTCCATTCCATCTGATTCTGAATTCTATTATTACAGAAAACATGATTATAGAACATCATTTTCTGAAACAACTTAGCTTCAGTAAGGGTACGATAGTATGCACGCATAGTCTTAAAGCCATACGTATTCCAACGCTGATTTATCTTTGGTGTTTTTGTTTCCACACATGCCTCCTGTTACCCCTGTCACAGCAGTAAGCAAAATAATTAAGCGTTGCAGTCTTATCGCCGGTCCAACATTCCTTGGTGGACGTGCCAAAGTTATTAAAAATTTCTTTTAGCGAATGTCCTACGCCAAGTAGGTAGTCAATCATTTTCATTTGCTTCTCCTGTTAATCTATCGATAGCATTTAATGTTTCTACAAATTCAAGGCTCGGTGAATTACCCGAGCCTATCATTGCGTATGCTTCTTGAGCCAATCCGTTTATATCCTCGGCTAATTCAGGGAATCTATTACAGATCCCCTTTACTTGCCTTTGAAATTCTCTAGTCGTCATTTTTAACAGGCCTCCATACGCTAAGCGTAGCCTTGTGTAGTTTGATACGTACTCCAAGCTGTGCCAGGAACTCAAAAGCCATTGCTTTATCTAGTGTCTGGTACTGCTTAGGTGTTATCGATACGAACATACCTTCATACTCTATAATATACGGATGTTCTTCCGGTTTTGCAACATTTTTCTTGTCGGATTCTCCGCGAAAGACAATCTTAAATCCGAGCTTAGCACGTAGTACAGCAAGCTCTCGTTTAACATCTTCATATGACTCGAGTTTCTTCGGCGTCTTTTCCGGATACAATACTTCACATATGCCAGTACCTATAGCCTGCCATGTATGAGAAACAATGACATTATCCGGAGTTTTAACTATAAACTGATTAGAATCTATCAGTCTGTCTTCCGTCTGATAATAATTATTTATAACTCTCCAGTCCAACATTTTCTTACCTATAATAGTTACCAGGTATACATTGTTTGAACCAATACTGTTAAGCACAACGCGTGCGAGTGCTTTCAAACCTGATCTTAAAGCCATTATGGCCTCCTTAGTTTTGATATTTACGTTTCAATGCCATTAGTTGATCAATGGCTTTGTTAATGTATTTAATTTTTATCTCATCTTCTTCTGCATAGCGTGCGAAGCTTACAGTCTGTTCAAGCTTCTGCCATAATACTTGGCGAGGATCCGTAATTTTTTTACGAAACCAGCTTGCAATGATTCTTATCAAGGCGTTCATTGCTGCTCCTATTTAGTTTCAACGTTTACTCTTGGAGGCATGACAAAAGTTTCTATGTCAGCCAAATCAATAAGTAATTCATCCTCTTTCAATACTTCAGGTCCCGGTATAGCAATGCCGGTAGATGAATTGAAAGCATCCAGTTCTCCATCAGGCACAGTATATACCTGATCCTTGTCGAAATACATCCAGTATCTAGGCATTTTTTCAACGCCACCTGCAGGTCTTATCCGTATCCATGTCTCAGGACATATTATGCACAAGTATTCATACCACGTGCCTATTCTTCCGGCATCGCCGAATGCACCATGTCCCTGTGCAATCTTGTATACGTTATCTTCCTGGCTAGCCAGGCAATATACTGTACCAAGCGTGTTACGAGTGTAGCATCCTGCTCCGCTGAGTTTAGCCAGCCAATTTGTCAAGCCGTAGTTATCCTTGCCGTCTTTGATATCACAGATAACAGGCTTGCCTGTCTGCGATGTGTTAAGCGTAAGTTCGACAAGATTTTTAGCATGAATAGGTACGACAGTTTTATGTCTGCCTCTTCCCTGCTCGCCAAGTTCAGTTACTAATTGCTTTACTGCTTCATGTTGTTTACCCCATGTGAACTCACGTTCTACAGGGTTTAGATTGTAAGCCTTCATGCTTACCTCCTGTTAGTTTGTTAAGATAGTTCGTAACGATCTAATAACAATTGCAAATACTTAGCTCTAGCCTGATAAGCTTCAAGTAATTGCTCTGCATTCTTTGCATATGCTATAGCCTGATACGTCTTATGATCAAGACATCCTAAGTGATACTGATTACCATCATCATCGAAAGTAGAATGTATACAGTTTTTACATTGTCCTTTTACACTAATGCAAAGCGTGCATGAAGTCTTCCATCCAAATCCAGTCAATTCCATGACGATTAAATAAGATGGAAATAGTGATGCTTTAGCACTACATAATAGTGCTACCTTTTCAATCTCAGCAAGAGTAAGGTTATTATAACGCTCTATTAAAACTTTTACTGCCTTGATGTGTTTAGCTGTTAGTTTCATACCAGCTCCTATTTTAAATTGCTAATGACATAACACATGTGCCCTTACTAGGATTACTTAGGCACACATTACTCTGGTTGGCGATACACCATACCTTTAGCATTGAGTTATGCTAGCCTTGTGTCTAGAACACAGTAATCTCAGGCAAATTATACAGTCCAGCTGATGTGCACAACCATATATACACCAACACGCCAGGTTTCCCCGGCATGGAGCGATTTGAACGCTCAATCCTTCAGCCAGCAATAAATATACAGAGTCGTACTACGTTGTACGCTCACGCTAAACTTTAAACGCAACGGCACGTGACTGGCGTGTTTAGACTCTGTATTACAGATCCAGAGGCCACCTATATCGGCAGCCCGTCATTATATGACACCCGGTTTACCCAGGTCCGGATTACGATCACTACAGTATCTCGATGATGTCAACAATGAATAGCATGAACACGATAATGCTCAGCATTGTAATGTCATCCCTGTCTGTAGTTTCAACCTTGTTATTCTCCATGCTCCACCTCCGATATTAAATCATTCATATGTTTTATACAGGAATATCCTAGCTTTATATAGCTCTATCCCCTCTCTCTCCTCTTAGTTTTACACCAGTAAAACCCTCTATATATCTACATTGATACAACTGTTAAATTATATATTAAGCAGGCGTTACTAAGAGTTAAGGTTAAACAAAAGCTTCATAGTAAAAGGTAAAGCCCACCTTGCGGTGGGCCTAATCCTAGTCAGGTGTATCTACGGAATAGATAACAACCCAATACTTATTCGATCCATGCATTAAATGTTTAGTGGCAACTATAGTGCCATTCTCAACATTAACTTGCGTAAGAGCATCCTGTAAGCTTAAAGCTTCAGCATATTTGTACTTCATAACATACTCCTATTTTATTTTACACCAGTAAAACCTAATAGATATACACATTCACAACTGTCACATATAAGCATATACCATAGCATACCAGATTTTCCGGGCGAGACAGCATCATCATCTGAACCAAAGCAGCATCTCTAAGGCAAGTTCTACTCAGGTTAAATAGTTTTGCTCAGGCCGTTACTATCTTGCTACTTAAAACTTAAATCATTATACAAGGCAATCAATCATATGGAAAGTTACATAAGTCTAAAGCCTTGGGATATATAAACTAGTATATGCTAATAAAAAAAAAGATAAGGGCATAAAGCCCTCATCTAATTAGCGAATAGGTCGAATAGGTGGACAAGGAGGTGGTGTTGATTTGCTAGTGAGATTATAAGCAGTAAGCTCATCTTTGTAGAGTGTAAGCTCTATAGCATAAGTTTTTAGCTTAGCTGCGAAGAGGTGTTCCTCTTCCATTAGAAGCTCAACATCACCCTTCTTAGTAATCTGGCCCATGAGAGCTACCTGAACATCTTTGGTAGCTTCTATGACGCCAATCTCACATTCACCAGCTCTCTTAACTAAACCTGTTAACTGCATTCTCTGCATACTGGCAAACGGATCAGATGAATCAGACAACCCAGCAACCAACGAATCCACAATCTTCATGATACACTCCTAATTTAATTTACATCGGTAATACAATACACACAATACATAACATAACATAATCATAAGATAATAGATAATAGATAATAGTTTATACATCAGTAAAAGCATGCTTATATATATAATTTGACAGTTGTGTCAATGTATATATATAGTAGGGTTAGTTATAGGTGGGTGTATGTACGACTCCAATCCGCTCCCCGCACCGGGTGCCCTGCATGGAAGCCTGGTAAAAATTTTTCTGGAATTCTACTGGGACCCAGTTGACTTGGTGATAATTATGTGGTATATTACATGTAAGTTAACTGGAGTTTATCGTGAGTAAACTTATGAATAATTTAACTAATAATATTGGATGGCAGATTGATAAGTTCCTTGGCCTCGGTAGGCTTAACAGCGCAGAATCCGATCTGGTGAAAATGCTTTCTGAGCCAGATTATGAACTTGATAGATTGAATAACTTACTCAATAATTCTGGTGACGAGTTCCTGGTTCCTTCCCCAAACCAGCGCATAGATGGCAGCAGAATGGTAGAGCGTAGAGCTAATCTTTCTGTAGACAACCTGGAAGGTAACATGAAATGGCTCAGGAATAATGTCAAACCCGGGAAATTATGTGTACCAGACGCTATTCTGGCCCGGCTTTGTTGCGAGAGACTTGCTTAATTCTACCATTAACAATGTAGGTAAAAACGGACAGCGCACCAAACTTGTTCCAGCTAAGCACATGGATCCCAAGTATTATAAGAATGCGCAATAGCTATAAAAAAGTAAGCCCTCCGGTCATCTTGGGAGGGCTATTGCCATTGATTCCTTCGTGCAGGAATTCGGCAGGGACAAGTGTAATATACGAAACTTTTTGCTAACTGTCAAGTACTAATGCTAATTAATAAACAATTTACCTTCGCGATATGCTGTCTCTGTGCCTCGTGGATCTTTGAGATACATAGTCATGTATGTTATAACGTCGTCTAACTTCTCGATGGCAAACCTCTTACACCCTACTTCAACCATAAATCCCTTTGTGAATGCTTCGACTCGAATAGGATGTCTGTATTGATTCTCGTTGGCTTTGCTATACGCATCATACTCTCTCGGTTGTTCTTCCGGAACTTGGCCTGGAAATGTATTTACTACCCCTGCGTTCATGTATTGCTCCTTAGTTTTAGTATTATACTAGCGTGGATATGCTGCTCCTCTGTATTCGGGCGGATAGTTTGGGTTACGAAATGTGCGCTCCATGTCTCTGATCCTGTCAGATAGTGCGTTTAGATTTCTGATAAGCTCATCTGACTTGCCTAGATCTGATAGGCCTTTCAGTTCTTCAAGCGATGGTATCTTGAATGTTGCTATATGCTCGATCAATTTCTTAATATCAGGTAATTCCATGTACTTCTTGAGCAGTTCTTGAGTATACTTGAGTTCCTTCTGAGACAGTTCAAGTTGGTTTGTTAAGTCTGTTACTGCGACAGCGTCAGTTGTTCTTGTTACTTTTATAAGTTCATCTTCCAGTTTGGCAACCTTTTCCTTAAGCTCGCCATCTTTCAAAGCTGCCATGTAGTGATAGTCAGCCTCCATCTTGTTAAACTTCAGTGCAGCCTTGTGCGATTCAAACACCTGTTCAGTCATCTGTGCACTGTGCTTCCTGATAGAGTCAGCCAGTTCCCTGCGAAGCTGGTTGCACTCGAGTTCTCTCTTGGCAAGATCATCTTCCAGGTTTCTGCACTTTACACCCAATGTTCTCTCTTTGTCACTGATTGTTTTGTCAAAGCCTAACATCAACACCTCCTGTGTCACGTTTAATTAAACCTTCCAGCAATATGAGATAATTGATCATATCGCCTATCTTTTCTTCAACCATTGCTAAATACTTAGCTCTCTGTTCTTCAGTCATAGTATTCTTCCACTCTTCCTGGTAGATAATGTCTATGATCGATATTAAATGCTTAGTAGCGAAGGACCATAATGCCTTCTCCGGAGAACCTGATACCTCACTCGCTACACGGCCAAGCACTAAAGCGGCCTTGTCAAAGTTATGGAACCGGTTAGTTCCGGTAGCATACTCCTTGGCTTTAGATGTTAAGATACTTCTGATCTTGTTAATACGCTGCTCTACTATTTCGTTAAACACTTCTGCGTCAGTCATGCTTATCTCCTTATGGTTGTACTGTCATTGTAGGCTGGAAGTCATCTATTATTACATAGTTGGCTCTTCTGCCATAGATATGGTTTATCGGCTGCTGATTCCTTGCTGGATCGAATCCTTCTGCATGAACTTCTGTCTGTGCAGCTTCTCTTTGTATCTGCGGATGTCTGTTGGCAAACATTGTTAATGGGTTAGCTTGCATTTGCTGGTTATGTCTAAGCATATCACCATAGAGGTCATTAACATAAGCCTGAGTATCTATCAGATCATCATGGTTATTACCTTGGACACCTCTCAAGTTTCTAGCCATCTCGTCTAACCATTCGAGAAATGGTCTAGCATGCTGTCTTGTTCCAGTTCGTCTATAGTTAACAGGAAATTGTTCATAGTCGAATATACCTGTAGTTCTATGCTGAGGCTCAGTGTGATCCCTGCCTGCAGCCTGTGGTCTAATGCCATCCCTGGCTGTTGGAAGAATTAAATTTTCCCAAGTTGTTCGATATTGATTTAATGCTTGCGTCCTGGCTTCCGTAGCGATATCTGCTGCAACATGCATAGCTCCGCCTGGTGCATATATTCCTGTTCCAACCCGGGCTTCTTGCTCTACTGTTCTGTAGGTATCGGTCCAGGTCGGGCGGAATATATAGGCTTTCATTTTTTTATCGCTAATGACCAGAAATCCGCAGGATGGGTTGGCTATAGAATTACATATTTTGGCTTGCTTTGTTGGCATTTTATCTCCATTTGCCATACAATATACGCAAAGTTTTGCACCATGTCAAGTCTTTTTTTCTGGAAAATTGACTGAGGCGAAATGTTTTTGGAGCGTCCCAACACTCCTGACGCGGAAAAACCATGAGCCGAGGAAGATTTGACCTTTCTTTTTGTTACTCCACTACATCTTCAAAACCTGCAGACTGATGAAGATCGGTGAAATTCGTTGAGAATTCCCTAGGCTTGAAAAATTTTAGGAGAATTATGTTTTGCCCTAGCAAAATATATTTCGACTTAAACTTTCCAAGACGACGGGCATTTCGAAACTAATGAACCGTCTGAAATCCGGATAGCAGGCCCTGCCAACTGGGGAGAAAGAACCTTTAAGGAGATAGAGGGGCCTGGTTATACTAGTATAACTAGTTAAATAGTAGAACTACTTATGCTAATATACTGGTATTGCATACTAGGACTAGTACTTTTCTCTTGAAGGGGGGTAATGAATCTTTTACAGATACTTAGGGGGGAAATATTCTCTTTTAACCAGCAGACAAATTTTCTGATGTCGTTAAGTGATGGCAAAAAATTAGTTGATAGTGGCAAAGTTATTACATTATTTACTTGACTTGGCGAAAAAAGTTGCGTAAATTGTTAGCAGAAATTTGCACACGGAGATTAAATGAGTGAAAAACCTGTAAGTCAACGAACCATGACCTATTTTTTAGCAGGCAAAGACCTTAGTATTCGCAAGTTTAAATACATGTTGACTGCTTTTTCTATGATAAAAGAGCTTAGAGAACTGGAAGATTTGATATTCAGAGTAAGAACTAAGCTTAAACATGATAAACCATACAAGCAATTCAAGAAAATTAACGATAGGGAGACCTGATGGAAAGAATTACTACTAACAAGGATGACGTATCTGCTCTAATGGACCAGTGCAAGGATATGACTCCAGGAAATTACCTGCCATTTGTAGAAGAATGTATTCAAAAGTGTGCTAATAACGAAGATTTCAGGCTATATTCTGTTATAGCCCCATTCGTGGCGTTACTTCACATGGAAAAACGCCTGGGATTTGTACTCAAACCTACAGAAGTTGGCGAATTGGCTGCATCTATAAGCCGTTTGTTGGTGTATCCGTGGGATAATGTAGGTGTTGGAGTGATTTCCTACCAGTCTATGCTAAATCCGAAGAATGAAGCATACTTTAAGACGATACCATGGCATGTTTTCAATAAAATGCAGGAAGTTGCACAGGGTTTCATCGAAGCTGTTGAGTCTCCTGAAGTAGAGGACATGCAGTTGTGGAAAGATGTCATTGCCGGCGTTGCTCCATTCGGATATTCTGTTGGTCCTAAACCGGAAATGAAGGTTGAACTGGCAGAAGAAGTAAAAGAGCCGGAAGTCAATCCGGATACCAAGATAATTCCGTTTGATAAAATAAATAACCCTTGATTTATCAAATAAGTTTTAGTAAATTACGAATAAGTTAGCGGAGACGGTGATGTCTGAAGTACTGCAGGCAACTGCAACTGGACTAATAGGGCGATCAGGGAACACGATCTGGCAAAATGGTGTCGATACTCATGTTCTCAAGGTTGATCCCCGCGATGGGATCTCTCGAACTATACCGGCTCACTTCTATGTCTACTTTAATTCAGAACCCTCCAATGTCACAATCAGTAATGCAATAGACGACTCAGAACTTGATAGCGCCTTTGCTGAGTTATATCAACAAGAAGTATACAAATATGACTCATACATGATGAAAGATAGGACGACATTCCCTGGGAAACTGACAGAAGATATCTGGGTAGTCCACTGGTTATATCATTTTAAGACACATCCGATGGTGGAATTTACATTGACTTATGACATAGATAGTACTCCGCACTCTTATTCGTTCATTGTTCACAATCAAAAATGGGTGGATACAGGCGACTCAATGTTGCCGAACGATAGGAGAACAGATCTATGAAGCTTAGCGCTTTCAATTCAAACGTACTGCTTATTCAGGTGGTACAACTCAAACCTAAAGATTTAAAAATAGTTTTACCTGACAGTGTGGACTTGCTTCATGGCATGATAGCTGCCAGGGTACTGGATGATCCGTCCAAAGAAAATAATCTCGTTGGCAAATTGATATTGCTACAGCAATTCAATAAGCATGAATTTGGCATGGGAACTCAGACATTCTGGTTTTGTGGCAGAGATGCTGTATTGTTTACTGTAGAATTAACGAATGAAGTAGAAGTTGGGTTGGAAGAAATTGAGAACTTTACAGAAAGTCACAATATAGTCCTACCTAATAATAAGAAAATATTTGTGCCAATTTAATGCGAGGTTATTATGTTAGCAGCTCCTATCCGAGGTATACACGATGCAAGTGTGTTGCCTGCCAATTTTCCTAGTTGTCCATCAGTCATACATTGCAATGTAACTGGTACCTACACCATGAAGGATCGATTTGCAAATTCTTATACAGTTTACATGTATAAGGGATTGCCGTATCCTGGAACTGGATGTTATGGTATTACTGCTACAGCTGGCGATATTACTGTAATATTCGACTAGGAGGTGCCATGCGTCAAATGATTCCACCTTTCCTGCTTGGCGAAGTAGAATGGCCTGATGCAATTACATCTGGCAATCTGTTATTCTGGATTCCAATACAGTTAGCTTATCAGTCTATAATTCCAACTGATATTACAGGCAATGTAGCTCTAAGCGATTGGCGTAGCAATGTAGTAACAGGAGAAAAAGAATTTAAGATAGTACACGATGCTTCTCTTGATGCAGTTAATCTATTACTAGGAGAATTATTCTGGGATGATGCAACTAAAACTCCTAAGTTTATAGCGCATCAAAGCCTTGGAACTAATTACCTAGGTAAGAATTTACTGTTTCAATGCATTACTGATAATCCTTATTCAGACTTGATACTCTTTGCAACACCAAGAACAAGTTCTACCATTCCAAGCATCGAGCAAGTAGCAGGAACATTACAGTTAACACCGGGTGATGTTATGACATTCAATGGTATTAACTTTGTATTTAATGGCAAACCGATGACACTTTAAGGAGATGTTATGAAAAAATTAGTTTTCTTTATACTTATAATCATAGGCATCATAATTGCTGCTGAGTGGAATTGGGGTTTGGCTCCAAATAATACACCTGCAAAAACTGATTACATTATGCTTATAAATCAAAATAAAGATAGTGTTGCAGCAGTTCCTGTTGGTAGGCTTATGCGAGACAATGGTATTATGGATAGTACCGTCTGGGCTGACAGTATAGCTGCATTCTTAGGTAGGGGCTTAATAACCTTCACTGGGGATATTAAAATAAGCGGAAACGACTTAACCTATGGCAACGGTGCATCGGTAACAAATCCCTCAAGCGGAATACTCAGCTTAAATTCTACTATATTATCAGTGCCTACGGATTCGGCTTATATTGCAAATGTTCTTAGAACGGATACGACACATACTAAAAAAATAATTTACGATGCTGATCAAATTAGAGTATTGCTTCCTGATACCCTTTCAGCAGTAGTTGACGATACGCTTCAAGTATATTATCGTGGCATAATAGAGGCAGTCAATCCGTATGCATATCATATAACCGTATCAGGAACTAAAGGCATGATGTATGCAAGATTCTTTGAGTATGCTGCTGTTGCTGCTGATACAGTAGTAAATAACTATCAAACTATATTTAGAGTGTATGACAATCAATATCAGTTACTTGCTGTTGATACTACGATAATTAAAGTACAGAAAGCATGGCAACCTGCAACTATGAATGTATTGCCTTTAGGCGATAGTTTTACTTATGCAGGAACTTGGTCTGATGAATTTTATAGAAGGCTTACTGGCACGGGCGGAACTCCTGCCGGGAAAGCCTTTACCGGACTGACATTCGTTGGTAATCTTGGCACTGCTCCTAATCAGAGAATAGGTTACGGCGGAAAGAATTGGTTTTTCTATGCAACTAAAACAGCAGCAGCAACATCTCTTGAATATCAATTCTTTGACACACATGATAAAGATGGTACTGATGTTAATAGCATTTGGTCTGACGGAACTAATCAGTGGACTCTTAATAGTTCAGTAGCAGGAAAGATTAAACTAACTAAGCGTAGTCATACAGTTGATCCTCCCGCATCAGGAACTTTGACTCATGTGTCAGGCGCAACGCATACAAGCGATATTACATACACAGCTATTGAAGCAATAATAGGCAATCCATTGTGGGATTACGCTACTGAAACATTAAGTTTTACAGCATATTGCACTCGTAATGGAATAGCAGATATAGATTGTATGGCTACTATAATGACATGGAACGATATAGGAACTAATCAGCCTAACATTGCAGACCATATCTACTCTATGGCTTATGCAAAAGTTGTTCTTGATAAACTTCACGCTGAATATCCTACCGCAAAAGTTATATGGGGTTGTCCTCAGATGCCTCCTGCCTTTTCAGGATTGGGATTAGAATATGCTATGACTACTGATTACGGATATTACTACGGCAAAGTAAGATCGGTATTTGGATATAGTCTTGCAGCTAAATATTTAATCAGTTCAAACAATTATGATTCATGGGTTTATTACTGTCCTACAATGCAGGGCTTTGATAATGAATATTCTTACACCGCAATAACAAAGAAGCCAAATTATAGATACCCTTACACACTCAGAGAAGATGTGCAGACAGGCGGGATTCATCCGAATGCTTATGGTTATTATCAAATGGCAGATGTTGTCTATCGTGAATTTGTAAGATTATACTGTAAATAAGGAGAATAAAAATGAAAAGAATAATTGCAACGATATTACTTATAACTACCCTCCTTATAGCGCAACCTTTCTCTATAAGGGATAGATATAATATAGTAACATCAACTACTAATATATTCTTAGGGCAGTATGCTGGAGCGGCAACTACGACAGGAACTAAAAACATATTGCTTGGAAGTTATGCCGGATATGTTCTTACTACTGGATATTCAAATATATATATTGGTAATGACGCAGGAAAATCAGGTTCTACTGGCGATGCAATAGGTAATGTGTGTATAGGCGAAGGTGCAGGTAATTATATGCGTACAGGTCAGACAAATGTTTATGTCGGGTTCAATGCTGGTGTTTATAATACAACCGGAACTACTAATACATTTATCGGTAATGAAGCAGGATATGGAAGCAATGTTTCAGGTATGTCAGGAACGTGTAATGTTGGATCAGGCGGAAGAGTAGGCAAAGCTCTTACATCTGGTTCTTATAATGTATTTAATGGCTATGACTGCGGATATGCTTCTACTACCGCTATCGGAAATACATTTATAGGAACAAGTACCGGCTCAACTAATACGACAGGTAAATATAATATAGGCATAGGTTACGACCAAGACATGACGGCAGTTGGATCAGATTCGCTTTATTTTCTTGGAGTTACTCCAGCAAAGCCTTTAATGTACGGAAATTTTAAACAAACTACTACAGCAACTCCTGTCAGAGGTGTAACAATAGACGGTTCGTTAAACTATGGTGGCTCTAATGCGAGTGGCAACGATACTTACGTTGTAACGATTACAGGCGTATCGGCTTATAGAACAGGCATGATGATTATATTCAGACCTGTTACAGATAATACAGGCGCATGTACTGTCAATGTAAATAGCTTAGGTGCAAAAGCAATTAAGACTCAAGTTGGCGGAGACCCTGTTGATTCCTACCTTGATGCTAATTCTGTAACAATGGCAGTATATGATGGCACGAACTTTGTGCTTATGATACCTGACGCTAATCCATAATAGGAGTGAATATGGGAACCGCATGGGATTTCGCAATAAAAGTTTTAGACAAGCTACTTGGTACAAATAATACTAAGAAGTTCTGGGGTATCATATTCCTTATCTGCTTCCTGTCATCTGTGGCGGCAGTAGTGTTTATGTATTACATCCACGAGGAAGATACAACAGCGATTAAAACAACTGAAAAGGTTAAACCTGATGATAAGGAACTGAACTAAATGGAGAACCTAGGAATGGCATTAGAGCATGAAGATGAAGTCTTCTTTACTGAGGTAGTAGAAGTAACTAATAAGCAAATTTACACAGCAATAAAAATCTTAGAGAAGACAGTTAAAGCTCAAGATGGAGTTCTGAAAGAGATTAAAGACCAGACGACTAAGACTAATGGCAGAGTAACTGATCTTGAAAAACGTGTTTCCGTTGTCGAGGATCATACTATCTGGAATATATGTAAGAGATACCACAAGATACTATGGGTAGTGTTCGGCCTAGGACTTATTATCGCTGGAACTAATTCTATTGAAATAGTAAGAGGATGGTTTTAAAATGACAATAAAAGAATTTTACGTAGCAATACTAGTAATAGGTATTCTTTTTGCAGCAATATCTTTCACTGCTATTCAATACGGAAAAGAAGATATTACAACAGTAACCGCATCAGATAGTGTTGTTGTTAAAATCGTAGAGAACGATACGCTTAAGGTTGATACTATAATTGTAAAGGACTAAGTATGAATTGTTATCAGGTCGAGATTAAAAAGCATGGTGGTAAAACTCATGTGCACATTCAGATAGAAGACCAGGGATTCTTTATACAACCTACTGGTGATAGACTTGAAGATACCCAATGGTTAAAACGAATGGTAAGTAATGCTTTATATAATCTGTACCAGAAAGCTTATCAGGATGGCGTGAATGATAATAAACAAGGTAGGGCCAAATGAACTACTTCACTAATCCGGAAATATCATGTCCATGTTGTGGAAAAAACAATGCTCCCGAACGTATAGTTCAAGCTATGAATCTGGCAAGACAATTTGCCGGTATTGCATTCAAGATAAACTCCTGGTGCAGATGCGAAGAACATAACGAGAAAGTAGGCGGATTGCCCCGTAGTTTTCATTTAGATGGCATTGCAATCGACATTTCTGCAACGACTGATAGTAAACGCTTCTCGGTAATTGAAGGGCTTTTAAAAGCAGGTTTTACGCGAATTTTGATATACCCGAATTTTATACATGTCGACGGTAGTAAGATTGCTGTTGATAATATAATTAAACTAATGCCGGCGAAGAAATGAATATAACCAGTGAATTATATACAGAGTGGTTAAAACTTCCGCCTTATACTATCATCACAGATCCTGATACGCATAGTCTTGAGAATAAGGCAGGTGAGTTTTATTATACCGATGACCTATTTTTTACAATGCCAGACCCGAACGATCCGACAAAAGTAGTGATTGGCGTAGTTCTAAAAGGTACTATAGTTAATGGCGCGTCTATACCGTGGTTTATTCAATGGCTTATACCTAAGGAAGGTAAGTATAATAGACCTTCTGGAGTCCATGATGATGGTTATAAGAAAGGTGGAATACTTATAGTTACTTATGAAAAAGTGTACAACATTTCTTCAGCCTGCATTATGGGCCCAGAATATTCATGGTTTAGCAATACTGTTTTGCACAAGATGAAGCAACAACGGCTAGATTATTTATACTTAAAACTTATGGAAGGCAGAGATGTTCCTAAGTGGAATAGGAATACTCAGTACAGAGGATTGAGATTAGGCGGATGGGTTACCTGGAATAAATACAGGAAGCAAGATGCAACCTAGATATTTTAGATATATAAACAAAGCCGACTGGCCTATTATTCGCAAGAAACTTGCAATGCATTTTAGCGGATCGTGCAGTGGGCTATCGTTTGATACAGATCAACTTCCTGGAAATAAACTACACTTTGATATCTATCCAAAGTTCGAAATAACAGGCACATTGTTCGGTGATTCTCTGGAAATCAATCCTGTCATTTACCATGCTATTGATAAATTAGGTTCTCGTCTAGGAACTAGTAAGCTTAAGAATGGCGATGTCAAGATAACAGTGGTAACTAAGGATGACGTATTTTTAAAATTTTATGTCAAACGGGACCCTAAGTTAAGGATACAGACTAATGATAAGAAGTAACAATCAGGTTTCTCCAGAAGGGCCTTTCCAGGGGCAGACAGCTAAAGATCAGAAGCTTATAAAACTTCTCTATCTCGAGCCTGAAGAAATGTCTATGCCAGTATATTTCGAGCCGGATGAGGTTACTATTCCGGTATACTTTGAAGCTGATGAAATTACCGTACCTGTATACTTCGAAGCCGATGAGGTTATGGTGCCTGTATACTTCGAATCTGATGAGATTAGTGTGCCTGTGTATTTCGAGCAAGATGAGATAACCGTTCCGGTTTACTTCGAACAACTGGTTAAGCTTGATCCTTTACGTTTCACTAACTTTGGGTGGAACACTTTCTATCCGGAGATACAATCTGCATCATGCACTATTCTTTATGCCAGGAATATGGGTATTCAGAATGATAGGAACCTGATGGCTCCATTCAAGAAAGTAAAGTATACTGCTAATACTGCCGTTATAGGCGAGTCTGTTGCATTGGATATGCGATCAGACGGGTTGGCACTAAGTGCTTATCAATATACATTAAGCTATGCTGTATTCTGGGCGCACTATTATGATGGCGCAGGAACAACTCCATACGATCTAAACTCACTATCTCTTATTGCAAACACTTCAATGTTTTTTACAAATTCTACCGATACTGGATTTGTTGGCACCCCGGTTCCATACCACGCAAAATCATCGATCGATATTACTAGTAGTATCACTATGGCTGGAGTTGGTCCACTTATATTTCCAATCATACATAAGAGTACAAATGTGATAAGTACGACCAACCATCCTGGAAGTATTTCTTTTAATAATTCCAGTGCATCTTTAGCTGGGTACTGGTCTGCTAGTGGCAAGGTCTTGCCCATATCTGGTATGCCCTCATCTTTACTCGGCGAGATCGTATCTAGATTTATGGTCACCGACAAACATTATGCATACAATAATGATGATTATGATGAGAAAAAACTTACTATTTCATGGTGGTTTCAACAATTAAATGTTGCTGCTAATAAAACAATGCTCATAGAATACACATCAAGAATAAGTTCGTCTCAACTTCAAAATCACTTGGTTGTATTCTCTGGAACACATATAGATAACTATGTTAGATTTTATACTAGTTCAGATCCTGATGATGGACATAATAGAGACTTTTCCGGTCCTGCTATAATTAAAATTGCATTACTCGATGATGTGTCTAATTTCGATGCCGCATTAGCTTTGGAAGCAATATACAAAGCAGGCGGAGAAACCATAGAGAGAAGGGCTTATGATATTCTGCGTCATATCAAATCTAATTATGGAAACGACTATATCTTAACAGAATATACAAGCGCTGCTTATAATAGATATATTGTTTATTCTGAGCCAGGAGTTGCTTTAAGTACTACAAGCATTCCAGTACACAAGGTATCTACTACCGTATCAAATATTTCTACCGCAGGATTCTATACGAAAGACGAATGGAACAAAGTTCACTACATACTTAATAACACTGGTATTTCTACTGGTGATAATCAGATCATTGAGACTATTTGCTATCTTGCGAAACTAGATGGCAAAGATGTATCGATGTTAAGGTTAGATCCTGTAGAGGATTTTGATTTCGTAGACGAAGGTAAATGGTACTTGCAGCATAGAACAAAAGCTCAAACTCCTTCTTGGGCCGATCTTGATATGTCTCTAATCTTGGTTCATTATGATACTGAAGGTCAACAGCCGCTTTCGTTAGCTATCTCTGGAACTGCTGGAGCTATCTCTTCTGTTAATATGGATTCAAAACAGGTATATATTCATACCAAGGAAAGTGATGGTGTCACAATTTTTGATCCCGTATTATGGTTAGATAAGAGATTAGTTGGTAATGCGTATGCTGTACAATTACCTATCGATGACGTAATGTCTTATGAAAGTTTACAGCTGACTTCTTCTGCATTAGCAGGCGAAGATTCTGTTGCTAATAATATAGAAATACGATCAACTGCTGGAATATTAAAAGCTAAATCTGAGCTTGTTGCTAGAAAGTGGGTAGTATTTTCGCCTGGTTTTTCAGACGAAGAAGCAGATAATGCAGTATCGATCAAGATGATACATACGTTATCATCAAAATATAATCTCTCAATCGTATCTAACATTTCAATAAATAAAGAAGTTTATTATTTTGGCATTCTTGATACTACTTCAAAACAACATTATTCTCCTATCAATATTACTAATGGTACGCTAACATTTTCCTCGGTCCCAGAAATAAATGCTGTGCATATACTTTCTGCCAATGAGACAGAATTCTCATTCATACTCGATATAGAAACGGAATCAAAAGAATTATCTTTATACTTTAAACTATTGACTCAGGCTAAGTTATTTAACAATACCGATACTTCTTTGCGTATGTTGTTATATGAATATGTGATATGTGACAATCAACTTAGAATTCCAACATCTTTCGCAATGGATGATGGATTAACAGCCCCTCTTCAGATCGCCTCTACTAATCCTTACATGGCTAGATGCAGTCCTGTAATTTATAATACAGATATTGCTATTCATTCCGATGTCGTATTTCCTAGGAGATTATATCAAAGCGACGCAATAATGATATACAGTAATGGCATTCTGGAAAAATCGTCTATTATCCTACACGACATGGACTACTACGTCTCTCAGTCAATATCGATTCCATGTCTGCTTCCTATGTGGCATGCGTCAGGAGCTATAGTACCATATGTTTATTTTGCGGATTATAATGACACTGGTACTGATGAAAAAATGCTAAAGTCTGCTTTGTATTTTATGAATAATAACTGCAAGGCTTGTTATTATGATATTTCTACCATGATGTTCGCATCTACTCCTCCTATTGATTCTACTATTGGAGTCTTCTCTGCACTCCCAATGAACATCAAAGCTGCATTTGGAGTAGATTCTATAGGAATATTAAATGAAATAGGCACTAGTGCACATGCTATCGACTCTGCTATATTTACCAAATATAATGATAATCTATACAAATCATCTTCTGGTTTCAAACTAGTCAAGAGCAATACTATACCTATCATGGATGCAACAGGCAAAGTATTTGTTGTAGGCAACTATATTTTTGCTGTTAATGGAATGTATACTTATGCCTATGCTATTGACCAGTTTGCTAAAGCTAATTACTTAACTACTATTTCAGCTGTGTTACTGTGTAAGCCAATCAAGATAGGAGAGCAACTGATTCTTGTATGTAATCTCGGGCTGTACACATTGTCGGATGGAATGTTTTATGAGTTTAGTTCCCAGGCGGAGAGCGCCATAGTAAGACCAAGTGAAACCGGTGGATATCTGATATGTGTTAAACAGGCTGAGACTACTGATATCTATGTAGGTATAGCGGCAGAGAGTGAGTTCATTTCTATAGGAGAGCAAGCTCCTACTATAACTTCTGAATGCTTACTATGGTATCGACTCGGATTTGATATGTCGATATCGCAATTGTCTGACGAAGAGTATTCTGCGTTGAACGCTTCCACTTCATACACTATCAATGATGTAGACAAACTAGCTAATGCTGTTGAAGTCTGCGATATGTATCAAGGATTTTCTGATGGATACTTAGTCAATATAACTCACACTGCAGATATGAATGGAAGTTATCCTGATAGAAATAACTCTGACGACTTTAACGGATTGATAGTTACTAGTCCTCAAACGTTTATTAATCAGGAAGCTAAGACATTCTATGCATCGAGTATAATGGTTGATGTTATAGCTATGATATCTAGCGATATGGTCCTTAGCATATATGATAATAATAATGATGTTGCACTCTTTACTACCAGTGCTAGTATTACTACCGGCAATAAGGTGATTAACTTCAATGTGAATAATATCGCATGGAAATCTATGTATCTTACTATAGAATGTCGCAGGCCAGATGGCACTGGTAATATATCAATACGCAATATTAGTCTTGTAGGTTCATGGCAAGACGAAGAATCTTTTGACTTAACATAGGAGTAACAATGGCTTTATCGGATTATACAGCGCATGACATAGGTGTGCCAACCGGATTCAATACTACTACCAAACTTAATAATGGCATGTCTGCTTTATATTTGAGACTTACTAATTTAGGTTCGCCAATAGTATTCAGTTTATCAAGAGTCCTAGTAACTGATAGTGATGGCAAATTTGCTACATCTACTATAACTAGTACTGAGCTTAGCACTTTGTCTGGCGTCACATCGAACATACAGACGCAAATTAATTATAGGATATCAGCTCTGCCGGTAGCCATAACTGATGCGGCTCATGATCTTGCCGCCGGAGAATCATTACTACATGTTACTAAAACTACAACTGGCATTTGTGCTATACAATTAATGACAGCGCAGTGTACTAATGGGCGCTCCGTAACAGTCAAGGATGCTGGTGGAAATGCTGGCGCGAACAATATAACCATTTCAACAGAAGGCGCCGAAACTATAGATGGCGCAGCAACCTTAGTAATCAATACCAATTATGCAGCTGTTACTCTATACAGTGATGGTACTAATTGGTTTGTAATATAGGAGGAACAATATGGCTTATGCTCCCGACACAAACAAGATAGATAGTCTAGCTACGAATGGACTGGCTGGAGTATCTAACAGCTTGGCATATAGAGTGCATGAAATAGAAAAGCATTTTCATAACAGAGAAAAATGGCTAGGTAAGTCTGTAGCTGGAACCGATGCTGACGCTTGTCTAGACACAATAACAGTGCCATTTGCATTGACATGTGGAGCTGGAAGTTATGGCGCATCGGTTATACCGATCGTAGGTTCTGGCAATGGACCATTCTTTACAGCAGGTGATTCCAAATTCGATCTACATAAAATACTTTTAATATCAGCAGTAGATGCTAAGTTATATAAATTCAGAATATCATATGGCACTACTGCATATCCGGCGTTTGCTGATGCTATAACACAGAAACAATACAGTGAATTCATGGTGTATGTTAATGCTGTTACCGGTTCAACACCATCCGCCGAAATAGAAATAATGATGCCAAGAGTAGATTATGGTAAAACAGTATGGATAGAAGGATGGTCAGATGCCGGCAATGCTGTAACATTCTACATAGCCTTACACGAATATAAAGCATAGGAGATAATATGTCGAACAAGGATTTCCCGTTACGTAATCTAATTGAGCAAGGTAAACAGCTTACTCCTAGTAAGATAAAGATTACATTCAAGTACAAGAGCGGACAGACTGGGGCAATCATGCAGGTATATGGAGTCGGAAGAGAGTCGACCGATCCGACGTTGCTGAATGATAGTCCTACTGGAACTACGCTTATTGGCTCGTACAGCAACACTAACATACCACTTGAATCATCTCAAGTGATAGAGCTTGATACTAATTTTGTAGTCACTGACATAGTCGCAAGGATAGTGAACTACGAAAAACTATCCAAGCTTAGAAACATAGTATTACTTGCAAGACCTACAGATGTTACACCTGAGGAATACAATCTGACTGGAGCTGAAGCTTAGGAGAATTCATGCAAAAGAATTTCAGATTACATAATCTTATTTCTGGCGGGGTATTATATATACCTAGCCAGATTAAGATTTCGTACAAGCTTAAAACTTCATATGATGCATTGCCTGTTATCACCGTAATTGGATTAAGGCATGGAGATACGCAGCCGGTAGTATTAGGATGCCATGCAACACTTCCAGATGATACCTGTTATTACTATGGTGAAATGACTCGCATACTTGATTTGAATTTAATTCCAGGCGTTGTAGATCTCTGGATTCGCATAGATAATATCGAAGCGATTGCAAGACTTTATCACATGATAGGAATTTTTAACGATGGCTCTATTCCTCATGGAGCTAAGATGTCTGCTTCTGGATGTGGATGTTCTATCGTTCTGCTGACATTTGCGATAAACGAAGGAGACTCTAACACTGATAATCCAACTGTAACACTTAACAATACTACAGATAGGCTGGCAACATTCTATAGAGCTGGTTATAGTTCAGACTGTACTGATGGCGAATGGAATCCGTATAGCGTCGCACCTGAATTTGGATTGAAACAGTTTGGTAGCAATAGGGTATATCTTCAAGTTAAAGACCAGTATACCGAAAGCAATATACTGTCTGACACGATTTTCTTGGACAACCCAATACTAAACGATGAGTTCTTTTTACTTGCTACTGACATAGAAGATTCATGTGCTATAAGCTTTAATCATGAATGGCCAGTGTTGAATGATACATTCTCGCTGAATGCATTACCTGTTTCGGATTCATGTTCTATTACATTCCCAGCAGCTCCTAGTATTGTTGCTAATGATGCATTCAGTATTGCTCAGATAGATATTTCTGATGCATGCAGCATAGTAATACTTCGTGAAGAAATGGAATTAACAGATAGTATATCGATAATAGGTCCGGACTTAGATGATGAAATAACTGTAGTAGTAACACCAATATAACAACATGGAGTATATATGAAAGATTCTATCGGTTTCAAAGCGCCTTACTTTAAAGGTCACTGTAAGGTTGAAGTATTCAATGCAGACGGTAAACTTACAAAAATAAGTGAAGGCGACAATGTTATGCTTGATGAATACAAAGAACTCTTGAATGGGTTTGCATACGCAGGCATAGGTTCATGGATTACTAACTGCAGACTTGGCAGGGCATGCGCTGCATTGCCAGCTGTCAGTTTGACCCCAATGGGAGTGGCAGATACAGCATACAAAACACTAGCAGAAGTGTCAAATAAATATGTGTATCTACTTTCAAAGCCTTCGTACTACACATCCGGAGAGCCAATATTTCCAAACTATGAAACCATTGTTGGCTACGTGGATAAGAGTGCAAGTGCGTTATCTGTAGGTGATGCTAATGCGATACAGGGATTGCTCAGTGCATCATCGTATGGCAATGATGATCAGATAGTTGAAATATGCAACTGGGATACTACTCATGGGGTTGGAACATTCGATACTGTAGTTCATTCGATCACAGCTCCAGTATTTACTGGAATAGCACCGGCTAAAGTTCCGCACGTTTATGGTTACAACAGATTAAGAGGACCATCTAAAACTGTTACTGCAGCTGGAATACCGATCCAAGTCACACATGCAAGATCAAAACTTATATGTCTTGACAATTTGGGCGCACGAGATAGAAAGTACGAATATAACACAGGTACCGGACTGATCGACTGCACATATCTTGATGATGGGTCTGCCGGAAGTTCTATCACTCTTGGTGGCGCTGCGCTTGCTTTTGTGCCAACTATGATGACTCTTCGATTCGACGAAGTGTGGAGATGGTACGCGTTTTCAAATGGAGTAACAATAACTGTCAAAAAGTATAACACTGAAACAAACACGTGGTATACTTCTGGATTTTCTCCAGCAGCTGCAGGTGTACTTCAGCTTCAAATATACGATACAAAATTGTATATACTCACTGATGATAATAATATCAGTGAATACGATCTAGTAAGTTCTTCAATGGGAAGTGGGGTTAATCTTGACGCAGGAGGTCTTGGCGGATTCTTGCCAGCATATACAGACTTTGTAATTATCCCCGAGACGGCAAACGGTGAATGGATATATTTCTTTGATGGCACGTCTGCTGCCACACTCCAATCATCTTGTGCGCATATGGGTGATGAGATTAATTTCATAGACAATACAATCTCTGAATCGTATACCAGACACTCATTTCCAATAGGAGCTACTTCTGGTGGAGCAGTTTTTCCATTAAAATATTCAGAGAATATGGGTGTTGTTTATGGGGCCGGCATACTTGGAAATATTAATTTTGCTACAGGCACATACGATTCTCAGACTGTGATGTTAAAAGCCGATCATGGTGGCATTCCAAGGAATATACCTTTTCAGTGGTCTGATGGATTTGTCTTCGAACTCGATGCGCCTATCACTAAAGACAATACTGAGACTATGCGTATAACCTACACATGGACTATCAATTAATGGTTGAATTCAAATTCAATACTGCCAAGTCTACTTACACGGCTACGTTCTATCATGAATGGGAAGTTAAACCGGATCAGGTTGTATCCTGGGAACACGCCGGCAAGAAAGACTATGGCAAGTATTTGAAGTTTGATGATGGTTCGAACTTGTATGTAATGCTTAGAAATGCTACAGCTAAGGTTGTAGTCACTTCTGGTGGTATGTATAGGAGATATGATCTTGTGCATTGCCCAATACCGATGAATGCATGCACATCTCCATTTGGTTTAAACACTCAGGATATACATCCTAATGTTAAGCCATACACACAAGGTGAACACATGGCTGCAAACCAGTTGATAGAAACTGGTACGACTGAATACAAAGTTACGAGGAGGATAAGAATGCTAACCCAGGAAAAAATACGCGAAGCCATGGAAGATCTCAACGTAGACGAAGTTGAATTAGCCAAGGCGCTTGCAGGTTCTATCCGTCCTGATTCAAAATACTGGGCCAGAGGAAGGAATATGCAATTCGCTCTTACTCAGATAATGAGATTGAATGGTTACGATATTAATAAACTCGAGCAGGAAAGTGAAGAGCCGGCTCTGCTTGCTTCTTATATCACACAGCGATTGCCTGAAGCGCCAGGAGAAAATAGGATAATCTCAGTACGAGATATTAAATCCTTGCTTAAATTTAAAACGCCGGAAGTTATAGAAAAAGCGGAGGTTGTTGAGTGTCGAGCAGAAACGATGTCGTCACAGCTACTCTAGCTATGATAAACAATATGTCTTCTGATGAACGTCAGGAGCTTATTCGTCTTATTGACACAGACGTTTCTAAGTTTGCCGAGATTTGCTTTCCGCATATTATGGTAGAAAACCTGGAAAATCCAGAAGATGTCAAAGGGTTCTTGACCGGTACTTTACAACGCGAAGTATACATGCCTAAGTATCAACAGGAAATGTATAAGAACTATTCTGATTTATTCGCTGATGTTATTGATTATATAGCCAACATTCTCTTTAGAGGCGCAGCTAAAACAACATTAAAAGATATCGCTGTTTCTAATGCTATTTGCTTTGGTAAGTACGAAGTAATAGTTTTAATCAATGAAACTGTTGAGCAGGCTTCTAAGGATATGGAAGCTATCTATAATGAGCTTATGAATAATGTTATACTAAAGCGAATCTTTGGCAAGATCGAAGCAAGAATAAATAACGCTAAGATGAAAGTATTTTATCTGCCTATCCTGAAAAAGGAAGTGGCAGTATTCGCTACTGGAATGGGTGGAAGGATTCGTGGTATACACTACAAGCAAAAGAGGCCTCAGCTTGTACTAGTTGATGATTTTGAATCAGAGACCAATTCAGATACAGTTGAAGGCAGGGACAAGGTTCAACGTACTATTGGCTCTAAGATAATGAATATGTGCGATTCGAATTATAAGATGGTGTTCCAAGGAACTATCATTCACCACGAAGCTTTCCTTCCGTCTGTTAAAGACTTGAAGATGTTTAATGGAAACCGGGGCCGATACATGGAGAAATCTATATCGGATTCGCCTAGTATCAAACTTAATGCTAGTACTAACAGACGAGTAGTTATCAACAAGTTGGACTTTAAGATTGGAGAACTTGCATGGCCAGCAAGATATCCGGAACATAAGATAGCTGAGAAGCTTGACTTCTTCAATAAGTCTCGTGGCGGAGCAGGACTGTGGCAGTTCTTCCAAGAGTTGTACAATGTTCCTAAGTCTGATACGCATGTAGTGTTTATGCCGGAAAAGATTCTCCCTGTCAAAGCAAAGTTTTACAGACATGAAAACATTACCTATCTAGATTTCTACGAACGCGATGAGAAGTCTAGGCTGGTGCCAATACTGGTAGTATCCGGTTTGGATCCGGCAGCTGGCAGACAACTGATAAATGATAACACAGTGCAGATAGTTCTGGCTATTACACCAGAACGCGAGTTCATTGTACTTGATGTCTACGTTGATAAGGTTGGATTTCTTGAGCAGGCAGAAGCTGTCTTCAAGGCTAGGAAAGACTTTAATGTCTACCGTAGCGTTGTAGAGAGTTTCGGTTATCAGTTCACATTGTATGACCATATTAGAACTGAGAATGCTAAGCGTAATGCAGGGCTATCACTATGGAAATATAATCGAACCAACGTATCTAAATCTAATAAGCTTAAGGAAGGTCTGGAACCTGTTATAAATACAGGCAAGCTATCTTACTTAGAAGGATGCAGGAATATAGATTTGTTCTTGGCTGAGGTAGCAGGATTTACTTTAAGTGATGTGCATGACGATACACTTGATGCATTGTATTTATGCGTATACGGTACCGGCAATATCAAACCAAATAAAATTGACGTGAATGATGCTATCAGACAGCAAAAGAAAACTACCAGCGTCTTTGCTAAGTTCGAAGCTAATAAACAGAAACGATTTTCTGATTCATGGATTCATAACTAGGAGTACATTATGGCGATGAGGCAACTAACTACAGAAGAAGCATTCAAGTATTATCAGGCATTCAGCGTAGAAGACACAAGTTCAGATAGAGCTAGCTTTCTTGAGGACTGCAAAACTAATGCGAATCATTATTTTAATAGTCCATGGACTGATGAAGATAAGACCGCCATGGATGTCAATGGTCAATATGCTCTTAGCATAAATAAGATCAACAAGTATATCACTACTATAACCGGAATGATATCTTCTGATAAGCCTATGATGAAAGCTGTGCCGTATGGCGATGAAGATGCTATGCTTACCGAGATTGTCAATAGGTGTTTCTCTTGGATATACCAGAAATCTACCGGCGCTGTTACTCTGGATAGAATAGTTAAAGGAGCACTCAGGGATAATATTGGCTACGCAATGATTAAGCAGGATGAATACAACAGGACTGTATTTACTTACGTTGCTCCTGACCGTATAATTGTGGACTCGCAAAGCCGCGATCCATTCTTCAGGGATGCCAACGTTATATATTATAAGCAGTGGATGCCGGTTAAACAAGCTGCAGCTATCTATGGCTTAAGTGAATCTGACTTCGTACTTGAACAGCCGGAAGATTGGCGTACAATGTATCGAGATGATTACACCCAGATTCCTATCCAGAACATGATAGATAATTCCAAAACCATGGTTCAGATAGTCGAATGCTATATCAAGTATTTAAAACGTAATGATCTTGGCAATGTTGAAGTTAAACTTCTTAAGAGAACCTTACTTGGTTATGGTCACGCTCATGAAGAAGAGATGAAGGAAGGTATTACTAATTATAATATTATTCCACTATACTATGACGATACTAATACTATTTATAAACGCGGCATGGTATTCTATTTGAAAGAGCTGCAGAGATTCCTGAATAAGGTCTATGCTGTAATGATAATGAATGCTCAGATAGTTTCTAATCCAAAGATACTTGTCTGGAAAGATCAATTACTCAATGGCAATGTCGAAGAATTTAAAAAGAATTTCTCCAAGCCCGGAGCTATCATCCCTCTTGAGGGGGACCCCGCCACATCGCAACCACCGATCGTAGTATCCGGGCAACCTCTCGGACAAGCATGGATCCAGATGGCTACCATTATTCAGGGAGCACTGGAATTTGCAGCAATACCTAACCAGATGGTTGGAATGGATTCATCTTCGCAAGGCGGTGGACATAGAGCTACTCAAGTCTATCAACAGTTTGAGATGATGTTGAACTCGCTTAAGGAATTCTTAACTACTTATGAAACATTTATCTCATTACTTGGTGCTACTGCAATACAGTATCTCTTTGCGTATACTGATAGAAGAGAGATAGAAAAGGTTTGTGGCGTTGATAATCATAGGAAGATTATCGCCAAAGCTTATCGCAATGGATTAGATTTAAACAATCCTCAGACTGTACAAGCTTATAAGCAAGGCAGAGCAGAAGCTGGTGAGAATCCTATCATGGTAAACCTTGATGTAGAAAAGATTCAGAAATCGTTTGACTTCATCCAATTATTTAACGATATTACTAATGATACAACAAGTATCGATTTTGACATAGCGGTTGTAAAAGGATCTTACATCTCCACTTACTCAATGCTTGCGTTTGCGATGAAACTAGAATTGCTTGGAATGAATGTAGTGGACAATGAATCCGTATTGGATGACGCGCCTCTCGCCAACAAAGAAGAGATCAAGGCAAGAGTGTCCGCAGTGAGAAACTTAGCGCAGCAGAATAAAGAGTACGAAGTCAAGTTGGCTGAAATGCAAAGGACCATCGAAATGCTTCAACAGCAACTTACTCAGGGCCAGGTTAATTTACAGCTTACACAACACCAAGGCAAACTGGATAAGGACTACACTCAGAAACGCGCTACTGAATCTCAAAGAATTAAAAGTGATTCTATGTCCAGACAGATGCAAACTAAAGAGATGCTGATGGAACAGGAAAGAAGATTCGAGCAAATAGTTTCAGAGTATGAAAGAGCTACTGACGAAATGAAGCGTGCTATAATAGATGCCAAGTCTGCTCGCAAGGATTCGATACCGTTCGATATCGGCGAAGTGATAAAAGAGTTAAAGCAAGGAGACTAAGATGCCTTTCCTACCAGGTGTGCCTATTGCTCAACAGCAACAGGGAAATGTTTCAGAAGACCAACAGAGATCAGGTCTAGTTGCAGATGATCTTCAACGTTCATTAATTGACGGAACATTTAACAAGGAAGACTATATCGCAGATGTAGTTTCCAAAGAGTTTGCCTTCCAGTCAAATCCAAATCCAATAAATAATACAGAACCGGCACCGCAAAGGTTTGCTGCGAATCCTGTCCAAGGACAGACGCCTGCTTTTACTGCGCCACAACAAGGTTCGCCTGGTGTTACAGGTCAGACCACTACTGACCTGGCAGAAAGAATTAGGCAGATGTTGCCTAAAGCTCCAGAGACAGTTGCTCCAGTACAAGTAGCTCCAGTACAAACAGCACCTACTGCTCCAATGGTTGATTCTAATTCGGATGAGTTTGGAGAGTTCGCAGAACTTTTCCAATCGCCTGTAAGTAAAGCTGCAACTCCTGCAGCGCCAGTACAGGAAGTTAAGCCTGCCGCAACGGAAACTCAGCCTGGTCCTACACAGGAACAGATTGAGAATTTGCGTTCAGCTGTCCAGTATCATAATTTGGTAAGCGATCAAGTCGGTCAGCTGGAAGCGAACGCTGTTGCCCAGGGTATTACGCGAGAGCAGTTACAGACTGCTTTGAACGGTGTCACACTAGAAGATGTAATGCAGGTAGTTAGAGCCAAGCTTGGTATGAATAGGCCTACACCGCCTATCTCAGCCAATAATTTTCCGGCTCCTCCTGCTGTAACTATTCAAAGGCGTGGCATACAGGCAACCGAACTTTTAATCTAGGAGAACCTTTATGACCATTCAAGTGGGCGTAAACGGAATAGCGACATCATATGCTAATGACAACGTGATGAATGGCTTTCCTAACGTAAGACCAGCTATAAGTTACACTGGTATTGCTGCACAGGAAACCACACTTCTCGAAACTCAGAAGTATAATATTGATATATTCGCAGATTTCCAGAACTATTCACCTAAGGAATTCCCCCTTATCACCATACTGTCGAACGTTGGTGGTGGTGTAATAGATAGAAACTTTGACATGTGGACGTCTTCTTATGAAGGCGGTACTATGTTCGACGTAGCTCTCGACGAGTTGAGAGTAAGAGACTCTGCCGGCGATTATTCCGCATCAGTATTCAACAGTGCACTGAATAAACCTATCGCAATAGGTACATCAGCAACTGCGCTGGAATATACTAAACAGGAAGTTGGCGGTAAATTCTTCTGGCAGTATGCTTCGATATCTGCAGTAGCTGGCGGAGCTGGTGAGTATAATACTACCTGGTCTAACATGGCAGACAGTATCTATATCAAATCAGTAGCTCCAACAGACAAGACAGCAGCTAACCTGTTGTTATCAGAGATCAAAGATCTTGCTCCAGTAGCATCCGGCAATGACATGTACCTTACTCTTGCTCAGTGTAGAGTAAATACTTCTGCTAACTATCTCAGCGATACAAGAGGTAGGATGTCTGAAGTAATCGGTATGTACCAGAACATCCTCGAACTGAAAGGTTACGTAGGAACTAAGTATACTGGATGTACTGTCAATGGCGTAGGAAGCAAGACTCTGTACGAATATAAGTACACAGCTAATACATCACACAGAGTTGATCAGGTTATCAATAATATTCATACCGGACTATGCTCTGGTTTAACAGTAGCTACAAAAAATAACATAGAAACACTGGTAGGAATCGACAGATTTATTTTCTCTGCCGACATGGATATGTTCATAATCGTCCTGAACTTCTACTTGTCTAACATCGATTATCTACTCGGTACTGATACTGCAGCTCTTGACAATGCTGGAGCAAGTTTTGCCAGCGGATATTACCAACTTACAAGAGCCGTTGCTGGAGCAACTGCCGATGTATATCCTGTCGGTTCTATCTTCAGAGTGACTTCTACTGTTCCTGCTGGTGGTGGTGCTATAAGCGCTATTGTTGATAGGAATGGAGACAGTGCAGCCGGAACTATTACTGGCGGAGCTGCTTACTTAGCACCAGTAAGAAACGTATTCTTACTCGAAGAAGTAAGTACGGCTGACAAAGTTGCCACAGTAGCAACCAGACCGTTTGCTGCTAATATCGGCTCAACCAGATCTAACACAGAAGGCTGGACAAGATTCGGCAGACATGTTACCTGGGGTAGAGACGATGATGTCGGAGCGGCTGCAGCAGAACTCGATCCGTTCGATGTAAACGTCAAGAGCACAATGAGAAGGCATATTGAGCAGCTCACAAACAATATCCAGATCATGAACTCTAAGCCTTACGCTGTATCTGTTATGAGACAGAACACTGGTGTAAGATTCGGCGATACTATCGAAAGATCAAGAGCCGAGCACCTGAAAGAATACAAGAGAATGTGGACTAACATATTCCTGTATGGAAAAAAATCAGACCAGTCAGAGAGCGAGCTGAACTACAAAGGAACTACGTCCGGATTCTTTGACTATGAATTATTCCCGGTTACTTATATCAAACACCCGCTTCCTATCGACGCCTCCGGTACTGTAATAGGTACTGAGAGATCAGCAGGAACTCCTGTTGGTATGAGATTCAAGAACTGGATAGATGAGCTTTGTAAAGCTTGCCAGGTAGGAAAGACTACCGGAAACAACACGGTTACCACTGTACTAGTTGGTATCGATTTCATGAACATCATATCAACCGCTGCTGCCCTTATCGGTACGTCAGACTTCAACGTATTCGGTGTGAGATTCGAGAAGATGCCTACAGGCAACCAGACTCTAGGCCTGGATGTCTATGCATACAGGGGAGTATACGGCGAGCTTAGATTCCAGCTTCTGCCTGAACTGAGCTACATGAGTGCGCTGAAAGTACCTAACTTCTTATTCCCGTCAGGCAGACGTTCTCCAAGATGGACTGCTCTGGCTATTGATAAAACGAAAGTTTCTATCATGACCAGGAAAGGAAGAGAAGAAAAAATCTATGGTAACCTCCAGTCTAACGATAACCCGTTCGTATCTATCGAAGGTATCTCCGGAGCACATCTGTTCAAGATGAAAGATCCGGCATGCCAGCTCGTGATAGATATGGAACCTAACTACTAGGAGGGGCCATGAGCGATACATTAGTGAATGAAGTAAAAGTGGATATGATGTCCATTAGAAAAGACGACCAGAGAAATCTTGGCGATCTTAAAATAGAAACAATAACAGAAGGCGTTAAAGACGCCGGAGTAGTAATTGAAGGCGTAACTTTGAAGGATGGCACTATTACTACGACCGGTCCTGAAATCAAATCTGTTGATAAAGATGTTGTTGCGCATGCTGGTGGTACCAAAGCCGGCGCTATTGCGGATGCTGCTGCAACTATAACAGAGCAGATAAACATAATCAAAACTTGTGCTACTGCTCTTGATAGTGTTGTACTTCCGGCAGCAGTAGTCGGTATGGAAGTAAAAATAGCAAATCTAGGTGCGACTAATGCGGCTGTATATGCTGCTGGTACTGACACTATTGATGATTTAGTAACTGCAAATCCAATCGTGATAGTACCTGAAGTGGTTGTAACCTTCAGTTGTTTCGACACTGGTAAATGGCAGTCTGATGCAGAGACAGAGATGTCTCTCTTGGTATCTGCCGGGGTGTCAGGGGCCGCAGGAACTGTAGAAATATTCCCTTCTACTGCATTACGCGGTAAAACAAGAATGACAACTACTAACCAGACCGGTGATACTATAGTTGATATTGTAGTAGGAGCTATGGCTGCTGCAAGAACTATTACACTTAGGGATCCTGGAGCTGCTGCAAGTATCTTGACAACTACCGATGCAACTGCAGCTGCAACAACTGCAACTGCAGCTGAAATTTCGCAAGCTTGTGACATATCTGCAAGAGCGCCGATAGTAATGGTAGCTGGAGCATACAATATTCTATCAACCAATAGTGGAATCCTCCATGTTATACCTGATACTACTGCTATTACTGCAACGCTACCAGCAGCAGCAGCAGGATTGAATTATGAATTCTTGTATGCTGGAGCAGCAGCCGAAGCGCATAATCACGTTATCCAAGGTGCTGCTGGAACCGCATTATTCAAAGGCGGATTACTGCATGTTGATACCGATGATACATCTGCTGGCGTATTTGCAAATGGTTCGGCGCATTATATTTTAACATTAAACGTTCTCGAAGTAGGAACGTATGTTAAAGTATGGTCTGATGGAACTGTTTGGTATATTACTGGTACAGTGTATAGTGCAACAGCACCTGCATTCACTTAGTATTAACCGGGGGAGGCAACTCCCCCTACTATTTTTAAGGAGGTCCTATGGGGACTTTACTCAATCAACTTAACATGACTCCTTATACCGCTAAAGACGTGCGAAGTTATGATCTAGGAGGTGGTACCAGAGTTAATCCTGGCAACGATAATGCTATTACTGGTCAGCATATTATTAATTCTGCTTACAGTAGAGCTGCGTCAATGCTTAGGAATACTCCACAGCAGGACGACATCAATGCTATAGCTAAGCTGGCTTTCAAAGAGTTAGCTCAGACTATGGATAAGAATTCTCTCAACGCGCTAATGACCCCAGAAGGAAGGAAGATGGTTTGGGGATTCAAAAAACCTGCAGCTCAGGTAGTAGCGGAAGAAGCTGTATATCGCGGAGCAGTTCCAATGCATGCAAACATACCATCTACCGGTTATAGCAACGAAGGTGGCGTAATGGGTACGGAGCAAGGGCAAACATATCACAGCGTTCCTGATTCAACAAGTCAAGTGCAGTACGATTACTATGGCAAGCCAGTAAGTGAATCTACGTATAGGCATGTTAAAGATAATTTCGGACAAGATCAATCAGGAGGAATTTCCACCGGCAGTCGCTTTAGTGATGGCTGGTAAACTTAAGGAGGATTAATGCAACTTACTAAGATTGCAATAGGTTATGCAGGAGTGAATGTAATGACGATCGATTTTCCATCAGGAAAAAGCGTAACGATTACACCACTCAAGTCATATGTTACGGCTGATCAAGACGAGATTCAATTCGCAGCTCAGCTCAAATTCATTATACTACTCGATCCGAATCAAGAAGAGAAACTGAACTACCTTTATTCGCCGGAGAACTTTCCACATATCCTACTGGACATTGCAAAGTCTTCACCGGCTGCCGGTTTATTCAAATGGAAAGCAGATGATGAGGAGGTGATCAGGTCGTTCCTGTTTAAGCTAGGATATAATATCCTGCCTAATGCAGACGAGGGAGAACACCTTGGTTATGATAACAAGGAAACAGACACCCTGATAAAGCTACTTGAAGGTCGTGGATACACTATTACCAAAGACGAAGAACCTGATGACATGGATATGACTTACGAACTTACTTCGAAGTCTGAAGTGCAACAGGTCCTTACCGAAAATAATATAATCTTCCATAAACGAGAGTCTAAGGAAGAATTGAAGGAGCGATGGATCAATGCTGTTACAAAGCATTCTTGATTTATTTCCTGATACGGTAGCGGAAGTAGACGCAATAGCTTACTTGCAAAGAGGTTATGAATATGCAGTAAAGAAGTTGCGTCTTTTTCCGTCTTTACATCCAGTAGTTCTGAATTCTATACAACGCATGGAATTTGACGGCTTCGATAACTTACATACAATAAGTACCAGCGGCAGTGAGATAGCGGTTAAACGTATAGTTTCTGTGCTATTTGCGGACACTATAGATGAATTGGCTGATACAAAGTATACTGCCGGCGTTGCATCGTTTGGCGATTTCATGGAAACTGATTTTGGTTTCACCGGATTTTCTACGGTCAATAGCAATCAAGGAACTATTCCTGAGGTCTATATCACCGGAACCAGTTTAATAGTACCGAACTTAACTACTTCCTACTTCTGTCTGGTATGCGACATCTATCCATATCCGGTTTATGTAGTTGACGACTGGTATACAACCGAGTACAGATACGACATAGCATGGATGATTACTGAGTATGACATAGAGAATTTATATGTAGACGATCTGCTTGGTTTGCTTTCGTTCTTCCAGGCAATAAGTTTCTACTTTGGAGAACAAAAGGATATCAACCTAGAGAATGCATTTAATAAGTTCATGCTAGATATAATCAATATACACAACGCTAACTCAGCTAAGTTGCCAGATAATTATATGACAGTTGGAACTGTTGAAGGAGGATCGATTGAGTGATCCTAGAATACAAGACTTACTAGATCTTGGAGTAACTTATGCAGATGTACTGGGCAGCCTTGTTGTCTTAACATCATCGGCATACTTCAAACCGAGAATGCAGGTAGTCGGCTTGCAAATTACTATACCCGATAATAGTACTTCGCCTTACTATTTATTCGTCCCTCCGTCGGATTGGGTTATTCATGGTATCAATAACGCTTCGTATGGCAAGCTCACTAACACAGAAGTTACATTCACATCTAACTCCACTTATGCCTTGACAGTTCCTACTACTTTAGAAAAGTATACAGTCTATTCGCATGGTCATGGTTTGTTGTTTGCTACTGACACAGATCCTCAGACTATTGTTCTCGAGTGTCTGATGACTGATAAGAACACGACTGCATTTGCTGATGAGTTAAACACTACATTCCTTGGCTGGTATTATAATGCATACATAGAAGAGCTTGAAGCAATGTATAATTATACCAGAAGATATTCTACTGAGAAGAAAAACTTTCACGCTCAGTTAATAAGTAAACAGCCTAGACTTAAGATTGGTTATAGTCAGGCTAAGTTGTGGGCATTATGAGTATAGTAAACCTACTTAATAAACACACCGGATTATCAGCAGATTTAAAAGCTGGGCTATTACATGCTGCAGCTTATCTTAATTTTACAGTGTCCGGTGTAGTTCCAATCAACAGAACATTCACTACATATATTACAGGCATGACAAGGCGTAGTCAATGGGGTGTAGTATGTCAGGATAGATTGTATAGGTTAAGCGCAGTATCACTGAATGGTATGAACTTCGACGAGACAAATGCATATACATTGGTCCCGGAAGCTCTACTAGATTTTCAAATAGCAGATTATTTTTATCTTGCTAATGACCTGCAATTACCTGTATATTCCTATATAGCTGACACAGTGCTTACTGATGTAATGGCCAACAGTTTTGCATACATGTGCTACACTGACAGCCCTTATATATCTCTGGCATATGCCAACATGGCTATGTATCAATCCTTAGTTACAGGAATGGTAGAGGCTCGAACCGAAAATGTAAGCCAGATAGATTCTGGTTTAACTATAGATAAGTATGACATGGGAGGTCTATAATGTTTGGAGCACTTATAAGCGGATTAGTTACAGGCGGTGCCTCTTACTTTATTAATAAGGGCGCAGTTGACTATGCTAATAAGCAACAGAATAAAAATATAAGTATGTACAAAGATAGGATTAAAGACTATCGTGGTATGGCATCCCGCAATCTTATGGACACAGTTGGAGATTCCAACATGTTCAGAATGCAAGCTTCGCTAGATCCTGCAAATGCGCAGAACTATTACGGTGCATACGGCGGCAGACTACAAGCTGGATTATCAAGAGGAGACTCTTATAATCAAGGCATAGATTCGTCTATGGCCGGTATTGCTGCAGCACGAGGAGCTAAACAAGATTCTAGCGCTGCAGGATGGGGAGCAGCTCTGGCTGGATTCTCTACCGGTATGAATGCGTTTGGAAACTTCAAGGAGATGTCTGCTAATGCTGGTATAACAGAACAGTATAGTGATGCATGGGAGGGTATGACTCCCGAGCAGAGAAATTATATACTCTTCGGCGATATGCCACAAGGTCAAAGCTATTCGTCTAACACTTCAAATGGATACGGTCAGTCGTATGGTCCATCTAGAAGTCCTTATGATTGGAGGAGATAATCATGGCAGAAACTGATATGACACCATTCGAACGTAATCTGCATTTAGTAAACGAATCCTCTAAGACATGGGCACAGCCATATAAGAACTTAAACGCCTTGTACTCAGGATTATTTGCTGCTGCTGAGAAGAGACGTGCATTAAAGAATGCCGAAGAAATTGATACAGCAACTATTAAATATAATAACGATCGTCTTGAACTGGATAAAGCTAAAGCTGAACAGCTGGCTAAGGATAGTGAAGCCAGAGCTAGGAAAGATCAGGACAATACTAATCGCTGGATCTCTTCGATGTGGAAAATGCATGATGATTCCATAGCAAAACTTCTTGCAGCGCAAGGAGGTAAAGGTGGCGATGTTAATATACTCAACGACAAGAATGCATCAGGCGGTGTCCTACCGCCTAAAGATGCAGTACCTGTAGATCTATCATTCAATCTCAATACTAATGTTCCTGGAGATGATGGAAGATACGCTTTAGCAATGGGTACTACAGGAGCTATTGCTGGAGGAGTCGCCGGATCAGTTGGCGGTCCAGGAGGAACTATTGGTGGCGCTTCATTGTTTGGCGGTATCGGAACTACGTCAGGTCTGACACTTGATTTGCTCTCAGATACTTCCGGCGAAAGAGAATCAAGACTCAAAGAACTAGATAAAACAATGCAGGGAGTAGTACAAAATTTTAACGATGTCATTAATGAAAAGCCTGATGCCAATGGGCAATACAAAACATTAACTGCTATACGTACAAAGGATGCGAACGGTAATGACATTGTTGTTCAAGCTCCTTCTACAATGATTGGCAATGGTAAAGATCTAAAGATTTATCTTGAGTCGTTTAAGAATT
>Ga0265297_10001836_pt1 | contig 46700 bp, 36 predicted proteins | sample Munlanlwell13791_FD_192502 | JGI IMG/M metagenome (GOLD analysis project Ga0265297, IMG submission 192502) | Leachate microbial communities from a municipal landfill in Southern Ontario, Canada - Leachate well 137-91 | ecosystem: Engineered > Solid waste > Landfill > Unclassified | place...
AGCCTTACGCAGTCGACGACCGCGTCCTGGAGCGGATTGACGTTCGCGGCGGAAGCCTCGTAGTTCATGACGGCGACGGTCACGGCCTTGTCCTGCGACAACAGCCAGACCGAGAATTCGATGTACTGGCCGGGAACTGCCGGATCGGCGGACGCCGCGGTCGTGAGGTCCTGTCGGATCCAGGAGGCGCCGTCTTCGGTCGTGATCGGCTGGAAGACGATGCTGTCGAAGAGATACTCGGCCTTGATCGCGTCGTTCGTCAGCAACGTCACATAGTTCGCGGGGTTGTCGAGGTACGCCTTGTCGGTCGGATCGCCGTAGTCGTAACCGCCGGCGCTCATGTCGTCCATCATGATCATGAGCGACGTCGAGGTCTGGATCGTCATGTCGATCGGACCGACGGCGGACGCCAGGCCGATCGTGAACCAGGCGTAGGTGGCGCCGATCATGGTGAGAAACGAGAAGATCGCGACCATGCCCGCGAGAAGGATCTTTTTCTTGAATGAGCTCATTCAGTTGCCTTCTTTCCGTCGATTCCGTCTCCCCGCCGTCGGACGGCGGGGAGGACCGGGATCGAACTCATTCGATGATCTCGAAATTGAACGAGACGTTGAATTTGGACGCGAGGATGGCGTTGGTGGTCTGGGCGTCCCAGCCCTCGATGTAGATGCGTACGGTGATGAGCGAGGGCGTGTCGGCGTTGAGGGCTGCGAGCGCGGTCGGGACCGTCGACGAGGAGATGTTGGCGGAATCGAGTCCGTAGAAGAGCGAGTGCTGTCCGATCAGCGCGGTGCGCTGGTCGACGGTCAGCGAGTACGGACCGGAGATGGTCGGCTCGTCGGGCGTGTCGGCGGCGCCGCGCATGCCGGCGGTGAAGGCGAAGGCGTAGTCCGGGTTGGTGCTGAAGATCAGGGCCGGATTGACGACCGGAGCATCGAGCTCCTGCGACATCCAGACGGCGAGATTGACCGCGTAGATGACGTTGTCCTGGGTGTCGAGATCGTTCGTGGCCGCCTCGACCGTGACGGCCAGGTCGGACAGGTAGATCGTGTTGTTGGACACCTGGGACAGGAGCCAGAACTTGAGTTCGACGAAATCGCCGGTGGGCGAGTTCGCGTTGGTGGTGGTCGTGAGCGCCTTGGTGATGACGTTCAGCGTCTTCAGATTCTGGCCGTCGAGGTCGTCGTAGGCGGCGTTGGCGGCCGTGACCGGGCCGAGCCGGTAGCCGGCGAGGCCGGCGTACTCGGTCGTGTCGGTGATGTCGGTGGAAACGAGATTGTTGCGGTACGTCGCCGCGTCGAGCAGGCTCTCCTCGTCGAGGAGGTCCTGCGCGGCGTCGCCCTCGAACTCCCCGTCGTAGACGCGGATGAGGAGCGAGGTGTCGGTCTTGACGTTGATCTGCATCTGACCGACTTCGACGGTGTTGGACACCGTGAACCAGGCGAAGGTCGTACCGAACGAGGCGATGATCGCGAACAGCAGGACGAGACCCGTCATGATGACTTTGGTTTTCAGGTTTGTCATGGTATCATGCCTCCTTCATATGATATGTGTCCTGAAGAAGGATTATCAGGCGATGTCCTGGAGCGAGAACTTGAAGGAGATGTTGAAAGCGGCGGCGAGCACGCCGTTGGTGGTGTCGGAATCCCAGCCTTCGATGTAGATGCGGACCGTGAAGAGGGTCGGAATGTTCTGCGAAAGGGTGTAAATGACATCCGCTTCGGCGAGGGTATCTCCAGAGACGTCGGCGACGTCGGCGGAACCCTTGAACAAGGCGTGCGCCGTCACGAGATCATCGCGGGAATCGGCAAGAATCGAGTTGTTGGTGGGAACACCGGAGTCATATCCTCTCATACCGGCGGTGAAGGTGAAGTCGTAATCCGGATCTTCTGAGTAGATGAACGCGGTGCCATCAACGGCATTCTCTTCGGTCTGGGAAACCCAAGTCGCGAGACGGACGGCATTCACGATGTTGTCTTGCGTATCGGAGTTCGCGACGACGGTGTCGATCGCGAGGTCGGAGAGGACGACGTCCTCGGTGCCGGTGCCCTGCGAGAGGACCCAGAACTTGAGTTCGACGAAGTTGCCGGTCGCGCTATTGGCAACGGTCGTGCCGGTGGCGGACCAAGCCTTGGTATCGATATTCAGCGTGCGCAGGTCCTTGACGTTCCCGAGCGTGGTTCCATCAAGGGCGGTCGTTGCGGTGACATCGGTCATGTACCAGGTCGAGAGATTCCAGTAGAGCTCGGTGGCGGCATGGGTGCTGTTGCCGTCGCCTTCCGGGTCGGTGATGTCGGTCAGAGCGAGGTTTGCCTTGTAGTTGTTGGCATCAAGCAAGGCGGTTTCGTCGCCGACTTCGTTCTCGTAGACCTTGATGAGGAGCGATTCGGAGGTCTTGACGTTCAGCTGCATCGCAGCGACGGTGACGGTATTGGACACGGTGAACCAGGCGAAGGTCGAGCCGATCGTGGCGACCAGGGCGAAGAGCAGGACGAGTCCGGACAGGATGATCTTGTTTCTGAGTGATTTCATGATTTTTCTCCTTTTCCCTATCTATCTTTTTTTTCGTATAACACTTTGTCTGTCGAATCTTGCTGCCGACCCTTAGAACTCCTCGTAAACGTGGGTCACCGTGAAGTCCATCTGGAATTTGATGCCGCCGCCGACGATGTTCAGGTTGTGGTCGGCGTCCTCGCCCTCGAACCACAGGACGACCGTGATCTTGAGGACGGCGCCCGGCTGGAGGGCGGTGTAGTTCTTCGTCATCACCGTCGTCATGCTCGTGAACGGTTCGGTGCCGATCTCCGGTTCCCCGGGGCGGTCGCCGTCGTCCGTCTGGAGCTTGGCGAAGGTGAGACCCACGTCGTCGAAGATGACGCGGACGCGGATCGCCTCTTCGGCGCCCTTGGTGGCGGACACCACCGTGATCGCGGCTTGCATGTCGACCATCAGGTCGCCCGCGTTCTCGAGGTAGAAGGTGTACACCATCAGCGATTCGCCGTTGTTCGACCCGTCGACCGAAGTCAGGTACGAATCGTCCGGGACGCAGACGTCGTGACCGAGTTCGAACGTCGAGTATTCGGTTCCGCACAGGGCGGTCATGCCGTCGGCGCTTTCGACCTTGCCGGAGATCAGGCGGGAGGTGTATTCCCGCGTGACCGCGCTCTCGTAGAGGGTGATGCCGGCGCTCTGTGCCATGCGGTCGACGGTGAAGGTGAAGTTGCCGACGACCTGGCCGTAGTACGAGATCGCGAAGATCAGGAAGGTGAGGACGCCGCTGGCGATGATGCCCCACCGGCTGGCTTTCGCGACCCGGGCGGCCCGCGACGCGGCGACGACGCGCTGCGCCAGTTTCGTTCTGAGGCTCATACCGTGCGTCCATCCCCCCGTTCCGACGTCGGATGTGGCTTTCCAACCTAATAAAAAAGCCACCATCCTTTTCCGACGGGGTGCGCTCCTTATGCCAGAACCGCGCGATGTGGATACACCGCGTCCCTGGAAATAAAAAAGCGCCCTCATCTCAGAATCAGATAACGGCAACTGGCTGCCATCTTGCGAAGGCCCTATAGCTTTGCGTCGCTAGATTTCTCTAGTTTTGCTCTTTACGGAAGTAATTATAAATCCGATTTTCGGCATTGTCAAGCGGATTGGATCGATTTTTTCATATTTCGCGCGATTTCATCCGCAATTCGGCTGCAAATCCGGGGAAAAAGCGGCATTCCCCCGAAGACGTCTCGCCCGGGGACGCGCGGCCTGCGCGTCCCGCGGGTGAAACGGAGCGTCAATAGGCGCTCAAAGGAGGAAACGGACGATGTGTTCGGCGAGTTCGTCGGGCTTGTCGACGAGCGGCGAGTGGCCGCAGTCCTCGAACCGGACGTACGTCGAGGGACCCGGGATCGCCCGGATGTTGTCCTGGACCATCGCTTCCGGGACGGTCCGGTCGAGCGTCCCCCAGAAATGCAGGACGGGGCAGTGGATCCTCGCGATCGCGTTGTTCCCGGGGCCGTAGAAGTTCGGTTCGGACGCCATGTTCAGGCTCGCGAGCGCGAAGTCGACGTCCGGCAGGTTGCGCTGCTTCATGGTCTCGCCGATCCAGCGGGCGTTCTCCTCGGGGGTCGGCTTGTTCTTCGCGTAGATCGTGACGTCGTAGATGTAGGTGAGGAACGCCGCGTTCTGCGCCGCGATCGCGTCGACGACCGGCTTCACCTGGAGCGGGTCCAGGGCCATCTCGTCGGCGGAGGCGTAGGCCTTGCCGACCTCGGGCTGGAAGGCCGCGTTCTTCCTGAAGATCGGGTAGCCGCGGTGGGTCGTCGAATCGATCAGGATCAGCCGTTCGGTGACCTCGGGCCAGGCCGCCGCGAACTCCATCGCGACGCCCCCGCCGAGGCTCCATCCGAGGATCGCGGCCCGCGTGACGCCGAGGGCGTCGAGGAACTGCTTCACGTCGCCGGCGAGTTCCCTGAGAGACCCGACGCGGGCGAGGTAGGTGGAGTCGCCGAAACCGCGCAGGTCGGGGGCGAGCACGCGCAGGTCCGCCGGAACCCGCGCGATCAGCGGCTCGTAGTAGAGCGACGAGGACAGATTGCCGTGGATCAGGACCAGCGTCTTCGGTCCCGTTCCGCTTTCGAGATACGCGTAGGTCTCGCCGTTGGCGAGGCGGATCTGCTTCTTCATGAGGTTTCCTCCCTGGTCAGATCTGGTATTCGGTGTCCGCGACGTTCACGAACCCGGTGACGAGGGTCGCGAACAGGAGCGGGCGTTCGTACATCGAGGCGTGGCCGGCGACCGGGATCTTGATCCATTCGGAGCCGGGGATCAGGCGGTAGAGCTCCTCCTGCCGGTCGACCGGGGTGAGGTAGTCCTCCTCGGCCGAGACGATGAGCGTCTTGGCCCTGATCCTGCCGAGGTCGGCCTTGACGTCGTAGTCCTCGGCCGAGAGCGTGAGACGCTCCATCGCGTCGAGGAAAGCTGGCGTCGAGAAGATCGGTACGAGCAGCTTCTCGCGGTTCTTCATCCACTCGAGGCGGGAACGGTAGTAGTGCGGGGAATAGATGACCGGGATCGTCGTCTGGTAATAGGCGGCGCCGTCGCGGGTGCGGCCGGTCGCGATCCAGCCGCGGCCGATGTCCCTGAGCCAGGGGCCGGTGGCGGCGGTGGTGTTGAAGAGGACGAGGCGGTCGACGCGGTCGGGATATGCGATCGCGAGCCGGATGGCGACTTCGCCGCCGTAGGAGATCCCGACGAACGAGGCCTTTTCAAGGCCGAGGTGGTCGAGGAGTCCAACGAGCAGGTCGACCTGGACGTCCTGGGTGTAGGTCTCGCCCTCGAGCCGGTCGCTCTGCCCCTGGTCGAAGAAGTCGACGCGGAAAAGCGTGTTGGCGGTGGACAGCGAGCGGACGAACGGCGTCCAGCTCTTCGTCGACATCATGATCCCGTTCAGGATCAGAAGCGGCTTGCCCGCCCCGTCGGTCGTGTAGAAGACGCGCTTCCCGCGATGCTCAAAAAAGCTCATGGAGGTAGCCCGCCTCGATCGCCTCGCGGGTCAGCTGTTCGCGGAATTTCGGATGGGCGATCGAAATGAGAAGCTGCGCGCGCTCGCGGATGTTCGTGCCGCGGAGGGCGGCGACGCCGTATTCGGTCACGACGTAGTCGACGTCGTTCCGGGAGAGCGAGACGGCCGCGCCCGGCTTGAGCGTGGCGACGATCTTGGAGGTCTCCTCCTTCTCGCCGGTGGCCGGGTTTTTGACCTGGGCGGTGGAGTAGAGGCAGATGAAGGAACGCCCGTTTCTGGCGTTCTGGGCGCCGATCGCGGTGTCGCTCTGGCCGCCGGTGCCGGAGAACTGGCGGGTGCCGATCGACTCCGAGCAGCACTGGCCGGTGAGGTCGATCTCGAGCGTCGAGTTGATCGAGACCATGTTGTCGTTCTTTCCGACGACGGCGGGGTCGTTCACGTACGAGCCCGCAAGCATCATCACGGACGGGTTCTGGTCGATGAAGTCGTAGAGTTCCCGGGTGCCGAAGGCGAAGGCGCAGACGTGTTTTCCGGGATGGAGGGTCTTCTTCCGTCCGGTGATGACGCCGGCCTTGATCAGGTCGACCATCCCGGAGGTGAACATCTCCGTATGGATGCCGAGGTCCTTCTTCCCGAAGAGCGCCTTCGAGACGGCGTTGGGCATTCCGCCGATGCCGAGCTGGATGGTGTCGCCGTCGTGGATCCGTTCGGCGACGAAATTGCCGATGATCGTGTCCTTCTCGGTCGGAACGGCGTTCGGAATCGTCGGCGCCGGATAGTCGGCGTCGACGAGGTAGTCGACATCGGAGAGATGGACCTCGAGGTCGCCGTAGGTGCGCGGGAAGTTCGGGTTGATCTCGACGACGACGATCTTCGCCGCCTCGATCATCTGCTTCTCGTAGACGTTCGAGAGCGACAGCGACATGAAGCCGTGCTTGTCCGGCGGCGTCGCCGCCGTCACGAAGAGGTCGGGCTTTTTATGGAAGAGACGTTTCGTCCCGGCGAAATGGAGATGGTTCGGGATGAACGAGATGTTTCCGTGTTCGTGGACCTTGCGCAGGACGTTGGTGTAGAACCAGCCGTCGAGGCTGAAGTTCTTGCGCCATTTCTCGTCCATGAAGAATTCTGCGTTCGCGATCGGAAGGCAGTTGGTGACGGTGACGCCGGTGACGCGGTCGCCGGCCTTGTGGAGGTTGGACATGAACAGCTGCGGTTCGTTCGCGGCCATTCCGACGACGATCTCGTCGCCCGACTTGACGAGCGCGATCGCCTCGTCGACGGTGATCTTCCGGGGGTTTTTTCCGTACATGGGCTCTTGTCCTTTCAGGCTCTGCGCATGCGCGTCAAGGGAGACCGGCGGCCGGTTCTCCCTTGACGGTTCATGCGGAATTCGTTTGCGCGGATTACTTGGCTTCGATCGTCGCGATCGTTTCGATCTCGCGGACCTTGGCGAACGCTTCGCGGAGGAAGTCGGTCTCGACGACGTCGGTGGTCGCCGGGTTGTCGCCGTAGGAGAAGCCGTACTTCAGGAGCGACATCGCGGCGATGCCCCAGCGGTGTCCGCCGGAGAAGTCGACGACGCCGCCCATCGGGATGGCGATCTCGCTGTCTTCCATGGCGGCGATGTAGTTCTCCCAGGTCAGCTCGACTTCGGCGTCGGCGACACGCTGGAGGCCTTCGACGAAGACGGTGGCGGCGATGTAGCCGGCCATCGCGTAGGCGTTCAGGGCGTACTGGGCCTGGCCGTTGGCGGTCATCGCGCCGGCGAAGGCCATGTAGCCGGCGAGTCCGGCCTCGGTGGAGGTGTCGAGCCAGGCGTTCGTGTAGATCGGCCGGGCGACGTTGTAGCGGAGGTGGTCGACGGCGGTGACGTCGGCGTTGACGTAGGACGTGAAGATCGGGACGTTGTAGGCGAGGTTGGCCATCGAGGTGAGGGCGTAGCCGAACGGTTCCTGGTTCATCGCGAGGATGACCGCGGCGCAGCCGGAGGCGCGCAGGATGGTGACGGCGGTGTTGTACGTGCCGGCGGTGATCGCCTGGTAGACCATGTCGGCGGTCTTGCCGAGGATTTCGGCTTCAGCTTCGATGCCGGCCTTGATCGAGAGTCCGACGTCGTCGTTCGTGTAGATGACGCCGATCTTGGCGCCGGCGGCGAGTTCTTCGTCACCGTTCACGCCGTAAACGGCTTCCTTGATCGCGCGGGCGGCCATGATGCGGCCGTCGGTCATGTAGATCGGCTGGACCGCCATGACGGGATTGCCGACGGACTCGGCGAAGTAGAGGCCGTTGATGCCGGTCGCGGCGTAGACCATCGGGATGCCGACTTCCTGGATCAGCGCGAGGGTGGCGCCGACGGTCGGAGTGCCGAAGTGGCCGACGAGGGCGAACACTTCGTCCTCCTCGATCAGCGTCTCGGTGAAGGCGAGACCGGTGGCGGCGTTGAAGGTGTCGTCGTAGGTGACGAACTGGATGGTCCTGCCATCGATGCCGCCCGCGGCGTTGACCTGGGCGAAGACGGCCTTCATGCCTTCGTTGAACGGCACGCCGACGGCGGCGTACGGACCGGAGGTGGCGGCGGTGTTGCCGACCTTGATCGAGGTGGCGGTGACGCCTTGGACGACGATCGGGGCCTCGGTGGTCGTGGTGATCGGGGCTTCGGTCGTTGTGGTGACGACGGCGCCGGACGTCGTGGTGACGACGGGGGCTTCGGTCGTCGCGAGTTCGCAACCGACGAACGCAAACGCCAGAAGCATGAATGACGCGATCAGAACTAGTTTCTTCATGTTTTCTCCTTTTTATTTTCTGCCGGCTTCACCGGCGATTTCCCTGTCTTGGTTACTTCTGCTTGCCGAGGTAGGCTTCGACGAGCGCCGCGTCCGCGAGCATCGTCTCCGCCTTGCCTTCGGTCTTGACCTTCCCGAGTTCGAGGACATAGACATAGTCCGCGATCTTGAGGGTCTGGTAGGCGTTCTGTTCGACCATGAGGATGGTGTTGCCGTCGGCCTTGATCTTCCGGATGATGGCGAAGATCTCCTGGACGATCAGGGGAGCGAGACCGAGCGAGGGTTCGTCGAGGAGGAGCAGCTTCGGCCGCGCCATCAGCGCCCGGCCGATCGCGAGCATCTGCTGCTCGCCGCCGGAGAGCGTCGACGCCTGCTGGGTGCGGCGCTCGCGCAGGACCGGAAAGTAGCCGTAGACCTCGTCGAGCGCCTCCCTGCGACGGCGGCGGACGGAGATCCGCTTGAAACGCGGCAGGCCGTCCTTGCCGACGGTCGCGCGGCGCTCCGGCTTGAGCGAATAGGCGCCGACCATCAGGTTCTGCTCGACGGTCAGGCCCTTCAGGATCATGCGGCCTTCCGGGGACTGGATGATGCCTCTGGAGGCGAGCCGGTAGGACGGCTTGCCGGTGATGTTCCTGCCATCGAAGACGATCGATCCGGAAGAGGGACGGACGACGCCGTCGATCGCCTTGATCGTCGTCGTCTTGCCGGCGCCGTTGGCGCCCAGGATGGCGACGATGGTTCCCTTCTCGACGGACAGGTTGATGCCCTTGACAGCGCGGATGATGCCGTAGTCGACCACGAGGTCGCGGATTTCCAGGATGCGTGCCATCACGATTCCTCCCCGAGATAGGCGCTCTTGACGGCCTTGTCGGCCTGAATTTCGGCCGGCGTTCCGATCGCGAGCATCTTGCCGAAGGAGATCGCGCAGACCGTGTCGCAGACGTCCATCACGAGCCCCATGTCGTGTTCGACGAGGAAGATCGTGGCGTGGTGATCGTCGCGGATCCGCTTGATCAGCTTCGCCAGGTCCTCGGTCTCGCGGTCGTTGAGACCGGCGGCCGGCTCGTCGAGGATGATCAGGCGCGGACTGGCCATCAGGGTGCGCGCCAGTTCGATCTTCTTGAGGATCCCGTAGGGCAGGCCGTAGGGAACCGCGTAGGCATAGGGAAGCAGGTCGAGGGTCTTCAGGACCGACAGCGCCTTCGCGCGGAGGACCTCCTCCTCGCGCTTCAGGCGCGGGGTATGCAGGAGCTGTCCGAAGAAGCCGGTGCGGTAGACGGTATGGGCGGCGACGAGCAGGTTGTCGAGGATCGAGAGTTCCCAGACGAGCTCGACGTTCTGGAAGGTGCGGACGATGCCCTGGCGGATGATGTCGTGCACCGGGTAGTCGTTCAGGCGGATGACCTGACCCAGGTTCTTGCGGTAGTACATCTCGCCGGAGGTCGCGCGGTAGAAGCGGGTGATGCAGTTGAAGATCGTCGTCTTGCCGGCGCCGTTCGGGCCGATCAGGCCGAAGATCTCGCCTTCCTTCACGTCGAAGCTGAGGTCGTCGACGGCGCGCAGGCCGCCGAACCGCATCGTCAGGTTGCGGACGCTCAGGATCACGCCGTCGGGCAGGACGTTCCCGTTTCCGTCGTCGCCGACGGGATTGAGCCTTGCGGTGCGTTTCGCGATTCCGGCGTCGATGCGGGCGATCCGCTCGGCGTACTTCGACCGTACCGCGGCGGATGCGCCGGCGGCGCTCTTCTTGTCGAGGGCCCTCGTGAGGGCGGCGATGCGACTCCGCAGCACGGTTTCGCGCCTGTCGCGCGGACTTGTTTCGAGTTCGGAGACGAGTTCCGCAATCCTTGCGTCGAGGCGGGCGAGCTTTGCGGCGTAGGTCGACCGCACCACCGCGAATCTGCGGTCGCGTCGGCGGACGATCGCGCCGACGACGGCGGCGGTGTCGGCGGTGACGGCGGCGAGCAACGACCGATAGGCCTGCGTCGCGGCGGGAAGGTCGGTCGCGCTCGGCGCGAACCGACGCTCGATGTCGGCGACGGCGGCGGCTTCGGCCGCAACGAGTTCCGCCAGCACGTCGTCGAAGAGCTCGGAGGCGGTCCTTTTCGCGAGGGCGCGCTTGCGGTTCTGGGCGTTGGCGCGCCGCTTCAAATCGAAGCGGACGCGGATGCGTTCGAGCGCGGCCGACCGTTCGGCCTCGATCGTGGGTTCGGCGATGCCCGCGGCGATCGCCGCGTCATGAAGCCGGGCGAGGTCGTCGCGCTGCCGGCGGGCGATGGCGGATGCGGCTTTCACCTCGATCGACTTCTCGAGGATGGGAAGGTATTCCGAGAGGAACGTGCGCTGTTCGCGCCGACGGGCGACGGCGTCGAGACGAAGCGAGTTCAAAAACGCGTCAATCATCTTCGCCATAGCGGTACGCTCTCCATTTCGCGCGGATTTTCCGGATCGCGGCGGTCAGCTTGAAGCGGATCGCGTTGATCAGGCGGATCAGGCCGCCGGGGTAGAACATGGTGATGAGGATGATGAGGAGGCCGCTCACGATCCAGGTCGCGTCGGGAAACTCACGGAAGAACGCGATCTCCTTCAGGACGGTCATGTTCAGACCGAAGATCATGAAGGTGCCGAGGATGATGCCGGTGATCGACTGGGCGCCGCCGACGACGACCGCGGCGAGGATGTTGAGCGAGAAGTCGAGGCTCCAGGTCGTCGGGATCGAGAACTTCTGGTCCATCATGTAGAGCAGGCCGCCGATGACGGCGTAGAGGGTCGCCAGGACGAAGGCGAGGAGGCGGTGCCGCATCAGGCCGATGCCCATCGACTGCGCGGCCGAGTCGCTGTTCTTCATCGCCAGGAGCGCCCTGCCGGTCGGACTCTTGATGATGTTCAGGGTCCCGAGGATGAGGAGGATGAAAACGACGATGACGATCATGTCGACGGCGAATTCCGACACCGGCGCGCCGAAGAGCGTGAAGTTGCGGAATTCGAGACCGTTGACGCCGTTGGTGAAGGCGGTGAAGCTCTTGAAGATCTCGCGCATGATCTCCGAGAGGCCGAGGGTGATGATCGCGAGATACATGCCCTCGATCCTCAGCGAGATGAATCCGACGACCGCGCCGAGGACGACGGCGCCGGCGAGCGAGACCGCAAGCGTGACCGCGAAGGTCTGCCCGAGGGTGCCGGAGAAATGACCGATGAAGTAGGTGCCGAGACCGACGAAGCCGGCGGTGCCGAGCGACGCGAGGCCGGCATATCCGAGCAGAAGCGAGAATCCGAGGGCGACGATCGCGTAAATCATGGTGACCGTGAGCGATTTCGCGAGGCTGTTCGGGACGATTCCGCCGAGGGCGAAAAGACGGAGGACGACGAGCGCGATGCCGAAGACGACGAACCCGAAGTAGGGGTGCCTGGAGAGGGCGGACAACCGTTTCACAAACGTCCTGAGACGGAGCGCGAGGAGGGCCATGTCACACCTTCTTGGCCGTCTTCCTGCCGAAGAGTCCGAGCGGTTTCACCAGCACGAGCAGGAGGACGAGCACATAGACGATGACGTTCGTCCAGACGGAGTTGATCGCGGACGCGATCGAGGAGAACAGGTTGATCATGACGGCGCCGACGAGCGGGCCGCCGAAGGTCGAGAAGCCGCCGAGGATCGACGCCAGGAAGGCGTTGACCTGGACCGGCGTCATGAACGCGACCGAGAGACCCGATCCGATCGGAGCGAAGAGGAAGGCGGCGACTCCGCCGAAGGTGCCGGCGATCGCCCAGCTGAGCGCGGTGATGACCTTCGTGTTGACTCCCATCATGCCGGCGACCGTCTCGTTCGAGGCGGTGGCGCGGACGCCGAGTCCCCATTTCGTGAAGCGGAGGGCGGCGAACAGGAGCACGAGCATCCCCACCGTGATCGCGAGCGCGATCAGATTGTGGTAGGGCAGATACAGAGGCATCATCCCCGGGATCTCGATGATCCGGCCTTCGTAGGAGAAGGCCTCGATCGTGAGCGGCAGGAGCCCGAAGAGGACCGGCATCAGGCCGAAGAGCACGAGGACGATGCCCATCGTGATCATCTGCTTTCCGACGGGATTGGAGTACTTGCTGTTGCGGAAGATGACGGTGTCGATGAAGAGGCCGATCAGAAACGTCACGACCGCCGAGGCGATCATCGCCAGGATCAGCTTGGTCGTCGTCGGCAGGTCCGTCTCGGCGGTCAGCCGGATGATCAGCTTGGCGGCGGCGTAGGCTCCGACCGTGGCGATCGTCCCCTGGGCGAAGTTGGTGGTCACGGACGTCTTGAAGATCAGGACGATGCCGGTGGTCGCGAGCACGAGGACGCACATCTCGACGATGTTGAGGAAGACGATCTGCAGGAACAGATAGAGCGTCATCTCGCGAATGGCGAGGAGCAGACCGACGACGATCGCGACCAGAAGCAGGGCGTTCTGGAGCCGGGTCCGGTAGAGCGGGCGCTTGGCGAGGCGGCGGAAGACGAGGAGGTCGACGGCGAAGTAGACGCCGACGGCTCCGAGGACGACGTAGAGGAGTTTCTCAAGCATCCTGCGACCCCCAGCGGACGATGTTCGCGGCCCACACGTAGCCGATCCCGGCCGCGAGCATGCAGACGACGGTGCCGTCCTTCACCAGCCCGCGCTCGAGCGCGAGATGGAGCGAGAGGATCTGGTCGATCTGACCGATGTGGCCGTAGTCCTCGAGGTAGATCGTCTGGTCCTCGCGGAGCCCGAGGTCGCGCACCATCTGGAGATGTCCGGAGCGCTTGATGTGGAGGATGTCGAGATAGCCGATGTCCTTGCGCGAGAGTCCCGACTTGCGGAGCGACTCGTCGATGCACTTGTACCAGTTCGGCATCGAGACCTCGTTCAGGCGGTTCTTCATCGCCACCGGATCCATCAGGCGGAGCGACTTCCGCGCCTCGAGGTAGTTTTCGGCGGTGATCGGGTTGCAGATGCCGCCGATCTCGACCCCCGCGGTGCGGGAGAGCGAGCCGTCGCCGATCACGTGGCTTCCGAGGAGGAGGTTTCTGCCGTAGTTCTTCTTCAGGATGATCGCGCCGCCGCCGGCGCCGAGGTTGTACATCATCGACATGTCCTTGTCGGCGTAGTCGACAAAGTCGCCGTTGCGGTATCCGCCGACGACCATGACGACCTCGATCTCGTCGTCCGCGACGAGCATGTCGCGCGCGATCTTCATCGCCGACACGGTCGTGCAGCAGCGGTTCTGGACGTCGATGCCCCAGGCGTTCGTGGCGCCGATCTTGTCCTGGATGTAGAGCGCGGAGGTGGTGAGGGGATATTCCTTCCACTCCTCGCCGACGCACAGGATGACGTCGATGTCCTTCGGATCCATGCCCGTGCGGGCTAGGGCGTCGATGGCGGCGCGGGCGCCCATCTCCTGGGTGCCGTCGTCCGGACCGGGAATCGATTTGGACCGGATGCCGAGTTTCTCGACGACGGCCGCCTCCGACCAGACGCCGTTCGTCCTGGCGCTGATCTCGGCCGCGGTGATGCGGCCTTCGGGGATGTAGACGCCGGTACCGACGATCCCGACGCTTGGGGTCTTCATGGGTATCACTCCTTGGGGTGGATGGGGGATTACAGGCGCATGCCGCCGTTGACGTTCAGGGTCTGGCCGGTGACGTAGGACGAATCGTCCGAGGCGAGGAAGAGGGCCGCCTTGGCGATCTCTTCGGGCTGCCCGAGGCGGCCGAGCATCGTCATCTTGGCGAAGGACTGGAGAAGATCCTCCGGAACCGTCTTGAGGATGTCGGTCATGACGTAGCCGGGCGCGATCGCGTTACAGCGGACCGGGATGCCCTTGCGGGCGAATTCCTTCGCCCAGGTCATCGTCAGGCCGAGGATGCCGGCCTTGGAGGCGGCGTAGTTCGCCTGGCCGATGTTGCCGAAGACGCCGACGACCGAGGAGATGTTGATGATCGAACCGCCGCCGATGGTCTCCATCTGCGGGCCGACGAGACGGGTGAGGTTGAAGACGCCCTTGAGGTTGACGTTCAGGACGGCGTCCCACATCTCGTCCGTCATCTTGCGCGTCATCGCGTCCTTGGTGATGCCGGCGTTGTTGACGAGGATGTCGATCCGGCCGTATTTGGCGACGATCTGGTCGAAGAAGGCCTGGACGCCGGCGACGTCGGTGACGTTCAGCTTCCAGCCCTCGACGCGTTCCTCCTGATAGCTCATCTCGCCCATGTCGGCGGCGATGACGGTGGCCCCTTCGCGGGCGAACGCCTTGCAGATCTCCATGCCGATTCCCTTGGCGCCGCCCGTGACGACGGCGATCTTTCCCTGTAGTTTCATGGTTGTACCCTCCGTAGGTAGAATGTGTTCCGATGTCGGTCAGGCGCGTTTCAGGACGACGGCGGTGCCCATCCCGCCGCCGATGCAGAGGCTGGCGAGCCCGAGCTTCCGGTCGTTCTTGATCATGTCGTGGATCAGGGTGACGACGATGCGGTTGCCGGACATCCCGACGGGATGGCCGAGCGCGATCGCGCCGCCGTGCTGGTTCGTCTTCGCGAGGATCGCCGCGCCGTCGAGGTCGTGTTCGGCGGCCAGTTCGGCGACGACGCCGAGGCTCTGCGCGGCGAACGCCTCGTTGAGTTCGATGACCTCCATCTCGGCGAGCGTCATCCCGGCTTCGCGGAGGACGTTCTTGATCGCCGGGACGGGGCCGAGGCCCATGTAGGCGGGGTCGACGCCGCCCTGACCGACGGCGACGATCTCGGCGAGCGGCTTGAGGCCGTATGTCCGGATCGCGTCCTCGGAGGCGACGACGGTGAACGAGGCGCCGTCGTTGATGCCGGAGGACGAACCGGCCGTGACCGATCCGTCGGGCTTGAAGGCGGGACGGAGCTTCGCCATCTTCTCGGGGTTGGTGGTGCGGTTCGGATACTCGTCCCTGGCGAAGACGAGGGTCTCCTTCTTGGTCCTGATCTCGATCGGGACGATCTCGCCGTCGAAGACGCCGGCGTCGACCGCGGCGATCGCCTTGGCCTGGGACGAAAGCGAGAAGGCGTCCTGGGCGTCGCGGGAGATCTGATGCTTGGCGGCGATGTTCTCGGCGGTGATGCCCATGTGCATCTTCCCGAAGGCGTCGGTGAGGGCGTCGAGCAGGATCGCGTCCTGCATCGCCATGTCGCCCATCTTGTTGCCGTCGCGGACCTTGCCGGAGACGATGAAGGGCGCCTGGCTCATCGATTCGACGCCGCCGGCGACGACGAGGTCGGCCATGCCGGCCCGGATGCCGGCGAAGGCGTTCATGATCGTCTTCATGCCCGATCCGCACACCATGTTCACGGCGTAGGCGGGGACTTCGGCGGGAATGCCGGCCTTGATCGCGATCTGGCGGGCGAGACCCTGTCCCGTCCCGGCGGCGATGACGTTGCCGACGATGACCTCGTCGATCTTGTCGACCGGCACGGCGGCTTCGGTCAGGACGGCCTTCAGCACCTGCGCGCCGAATTCGGACGGATGCAGGTCCTTGAGCGAACCGAGGAATGATCCGATGGGGCTCCGCTTCGCCCCGACGATGTAGACTTTCCGTTCCATGTTGCCTCCTATGTGATGGCGTCCGCGGCTCGCGGCGCCAAGTATCCGTTTCTTCAGTCCGGCCCGTCGCCGGCACATGAATAAAAGTTCATATCACGATCCCATTCTATCGGAACGAAATGGAAAAGTCAAGCGCTTTCACTAATGAAAGTGATGTAAATACTGAAAGGAAGGGGAAATCCGGAATCCGCAGACATGAAAACTTATTCATACGGACGGATTTCCGCGCTTTCGGCGTTCTTTTCGCCTTTTACGGGTTGAAATCCACCGTTTGATGGGTTACAATGGTACGAGGAGGCGATGCCCGTGGACAAAGCCGATTTCCGTCTGCCGCGCACCAAGGTGGGGCAGAAGACGTTCGACAAGATCATCCGTACCGGCCGCAAGCTGTTCGCCAACAACGGCTTCCAGGCGACGTCGGTGAACGACATCATCGCCAAGTCGAAGGTCGCCGCCGGCACCTTCTACATCTATTTCGACAACAAGCTCGCCCTCTACCTCTATCTGCTCGAGCAGTACAAGACCTCGATCCGCAAGGCGTCGGCGAACGCGATCGTCGGCCTCACCACGCGCCGCGAGATCGAGCGCGAGGGTCTGAAGGCGTTCATCCAGTACGTCCGCCGCGACCCGCTCGCCTACAAGGTCGTGTGGGAGTCGCTCTTCGTCGACTTCAAGATCTTCCGGGACTACTACGAGTCCTTCGCCGCCTCCTACGTCTACCATCTGAAGAAGTTCGCCGACAACGGCGAGATCCGCGGCGACGTCGATCTCGAGACCGTCGCCTACGTCCTGATGGGCGTCTCGAACTTCGTCGGTCTGCAGATCCTCTTCCGCAACGAGGCCGAGGAGGCCGAGGTCGACCGCGTCGTCGACGAGGCGATGAAGCTCCTCGACACCGGTCTGTTCCAGAAACGCGTCTCCATCCCATCGTGAAAAAAGGCAACCGGCGACGGTTGCCTTTTCACATGCCTCGGCCGGGAGATCCTGCTTCCGGCATTTTCGTTGTTTTCGTCAGCGCGTCTGGATGCCGAACTCGGCGACGCTCCAGGGCGTCTTCTTGAGGATCTGCGCGGTCTCCTCGATCGACTTCGGCGGGCTGAAGTAATAGCCCTGCATGAAGCGCACCCCGAGGCCCGCGAGGTCTGCGAGCATCGCGGTGTCCTCGACGCCTTCGGCGATGACGACCTTCTGGCGGGAGAGGGCGGCGGCGATGACGCGCTCGATCTTCTCGGCCTCCTCGAACTTGTTCATGATCTTGAGGACGTCCTCGCGGGCGATCTTGACGATGTTCGCGGGGATCCTCGTCATGTCCTGGATCAGTTCGAACTGGTCGCCGAGGTCGTCGATCGCGATCCGGAAGCCGAAGCGGCGGAACTCGTTCAGGTTCTGGACGCAGACGGGGTTCTTGACGACGGTGTAGTAGTCGATGATCTCGAGGCAGAACGCCTCGGGCTCGAAGTGCTGCTTCTTGACGATCTCGTAGAAGGTGCGGGCGAGGTTCTCGAGTTCGAGCTGCTTGGGCGAGAGGTTGGTGGAGATGAAGATGTCCTTGATGCGGAGCGACTTCTTCCAGGCGACGTACTGCTCGACGATCTTCTCGAAGCCCCAGGCGCCGAACCAGGTGATGTCGCCGGTCAGCTCCATCACGTTCAGGAACTTGCCCGGAGGCAGGATCCCGAGCGTCGGGTGGTTCCAGCGGAGGAGCGATTCGAGGCCGATCAGGCGGCCGGTCTTGACGTCGACGATCGGCTGGTAGTAGAGCAAAAACTCGTCGTTCTTGATCGATTCCTTGATCTCGTGGTAGTAGTTGGCGTTGAACTGTTCCTTCTCGATCAGTTCCGAGGAGTAGAGGGCGAACTGGTTCTTGCCCTTCTTCTTCGCGACGTAGAGGGCGATCTCGGCGTTCTTCACGAGCTGGGCGACGGAGATGCCGTCGAACGGGAACACGACCACGCCGATCGAGGTGGTGATGGCGCCGTCGACCGCCTTGAGCGGTTCGGCGACGGTCTTCAGGATCATCCCGGCGTACTGCTTGATGACGTCGTTGTCGACGGGACCGGGCAGATAGTAGAGGAACACGTCGTGCTCCTTGTGGCCGGCGACGGACCGCTTGTCGCCGAGCTTGCGGAGCCGGCCGGCGATCTCGTCGACGACCTTGTCGGCCTTGTCCTGGCCGTAGTCCTTGACGACGCGGCGGAAATCGTCGATGTTCATGTAGAAGAGGACGCTGACCTCGCCTTCCTTGGCGCGCGCCAGCTCCTGGTCGACGAGGGCGTAGATGTCCTTCGACTTCTTCGAGATCGCCTTCTTGTCGGCGAACAGCTTGTCCTTGTCGTCTCCCCCCTTCGCTTCGGCGAGGGCCTCCTTCATCAGCTTCCGGTTCTCGATCTCCTGCCTGAAGTCGGCGCGGACCGAACGGTAGAGCATGAAGGCGGCGAAGGCGGTGACGAGGATGATGACGACCGCGACGACGACCTCGAAGCCCTGGGAGAGGTAGATTTCCAGAATGAGCGGATTGATCATGATTCGGTCCCTTCTTTCGTGTAGTCGCGGGCGCCGAACACGTCGATGCGCTTCGCTTTGGCGACTTTGTAGAACTGGTCGACGAAGGTCGCGGATTCGTCGAAGGTGAGCGGCTTGGAGAAGAGGAAGCCCTGGTAGACGTCGGTGGTGATCTGCTTCAGGAACTCGTACTGCTTGCGCGTCTCGACGCCCTCGGCGATGACCTTCATGTTGAGGTTGTGGACCAGGTCGACGATGCTGCCGAGGATCGCGTGGTCCTTCTTCGAAGTGAAGATGCCGTCGACGAACGACTTGTCGATCTTGAGGTTGTCGAACGGCAGCTTCCTCACGTAGGTGAGCGACGCGTAGCCGGTGCCGAAGTCGTCGAGGGCGATCCTGGCGCCGATCTCGTGGATGAAGTCGATCGTTTCCTCGAGGTAGATCGTCGAGTCGATCAGGATGCCTTCGGTGATCTCGAGGACGAGGTAGCGCGGATCGATGTCCGACTCGACGACGACCTTGCGGAGGACCTCGATGAAATCCTTCTGGAGGATCTGCACGGGGCTCACGTTCACGGACATCACGAAGTCCTTCCCGAAGCGTTTCGCGAACGCCACCTGCGCCTTGCAGGCTTCCCGGAGGATCCACGTGCCGATCGGGATGATGAGATGCGACTCCTCGGCGTTGGAGATGAAGATCTGCGGGCTGATCTCGCCGAGCGTGGGCGATTTCCATCGGGCCAGCGCCTCGAAGCCGTAGATCTCGTTGTGGATGTCGACGAGCGGCTGGAACTTGAGCGAGAGCTGGTTCTTCTCGACGGCGTCGGCGAGCTGCTCGTTGATCTGGGCCTTGTAGTTCACCTCGCGGGTGATCTGGTCGTTGTAGAAGACGAAGCGGGCGTTGCCCTGCTCCTTCGCCTTGAAGAGGGCGGTGTCGCACTTCTTGACGAGTTCCTCGAGCTTCCGACCGTCGTAGGGATAGACCGCGACGCCGATGTTGCACTTGATCTCGACCTTGATGTTGCGGATGTCGATCGGCGCGCGGAAGCGGTCGAAGACCTTGAGGATCGTCGCCTCGACCGATTCGAGGGCGCGGATCCGGGGAAGGACGAAGAGGAATTCGTTGCCGCCGTTCGAGTAGACGCGTTCCTTCGATCCGAGCGCGTCGACGAGGCGGTCGGCGAATGCCCGGAGGAGTTCGTCGCCGACCGGCAGGCCCTTGGTCACGTTGATGTTCTTCAGGTTGTTCAGGTCGATCATGCAGAAGGCCGTCTTCTCGCCGCCCCGCAGGTACTGCTCCTCGATCTCCTGATGGCTGGCCCGGCGGTTCTTCAGACCGGTCATGGCGTCGTAGAGGAAGCTCTTGTAGACGAGGTCCATCTGGTCGCCGATCTCGCTCGACATGATGTTGATCGCGTCGGCGACGTGCTTGAGTTCGTTGTTCTCGGTCACGTTCACCTTCACGTCGTACTTTCCGCGCTTGATCTCCTCGATCGAATCGAGGATGTCGTCGATCGGCGAGAGCGAGCGTCCGATGCGTTTCGACAGGATCGCGCCGACGACGGCGAGGATCCCGAGGACGAGCGCGATCAGGACCGCGAGGGTGATCTCGAGACCGAATCCGGTCCCTTGGTCGACGAGCGCGACGACCGTCCAGCCGACGCGGTCGAGGGCGGTGAAGGAAAGCACGTATTCCGATCCGAGCGCGCGGACGGCACCGTCGCCGTCGCGCGCGGCGATGATTGCCGCGACGCCCGCGTCGCCATAGCCGTTGTCCGCGTCCGCGGCGGCGATCGCCGCCCCCGAGAGCATCCCGTAGGAAGTCGCCGCGGTTCCGGAATAGTACAGCACGGTCTCGTCGCCGGCGGATCCGGCGTAGATCAGGACCGGATTGGCGGGGTCGGCCGCAAGCAGCCCGGGCAGCGAGGAGAGCAGGACGTCGATCCCGACGTAGCCGATCGTGAGACCGGCCGCCTTCACGGTCGCGGCGATCGTGACGACATACTCGCCGGTGCGCGCGTCGACGTAGGGGTCGGAGACCGCGACACCGTCGGCGGATGCCTGGACGGCGAGGTACCAGGGCCGTTCGGTGAGGTTCCAGTCGGCGTCGGAGATGGCGTCGCCGGTGCCCACGTAGCAGCCGTCGTCGCCGGTCAGGCAGGAAGCTGTCGAGGCGACGAAGAGGAAATCGTAGGGGTCGCTGCCGCCGAGGCTGCCGGCGGTGTTCAGGGCCTCGTAGAAGCGGAGGACCATCGCGTAGTCGGGGTCGCCGGGGAGCGGGACCGAGGGATCGGCGCCGTCGTAGAGGCGGGCGAGGAACTCCTTCACCGTCGGATCGGCGGAAAGGCCGACGACGTCAGTCTCCGCGCCGCCGATCCACGCGTCCACCGCGGCGGTCGCCGCTTCGGCGCGCAAGGCGGCGTTCTCGGCCTCGGCGTTCTTCATCCCGACGTAGTAGAGGGCGGCGATCAGGGCCATCAGGAAGACGAGGAAGACGCCGTCGACGAGGATCGTCAGTCCGACGATCCGATGCGAGAGGCGATAGGGTTTGCCGGATTTCGGCGTTTTGGGAGCCTTGGCCTTTTTCGGCATGGGTCGCCCCCTCCTTTCATGCTGGAATCAGTCCCACCAGGACCGGAAGAAATCGAAGAGTCCCCACGGCGCGCCGGTTTCGGGGACGGCCACGGAGCGGATGTAGATGTTGAAGCGGCGGGTGCGGTTGCGGGTCGAAGGCTCGATGTAGAAGTACTTGCCCTCGAGGCCGGCGACATAGCCGGACGCATCGTAGAGGATGTAGTCGTCGAGGCCGTAGCTGAACTCGATCTCGTATTCGTAGAGCGCGTTCAGGTACTGGTCCTGGGGAAGCGCGACCGAGAAGACGTAGAAGCCCGAGATGTTGCGGCCGAAGCTGTAGCGGTAGTCGCCGTTGTAGGTGTAGTGGAACTGCGTCACGCGGTTGTTCAGCGCCTGGATCGCGGTGAAGACGGGGTAGTCGTCCGGATCGGTCACGTTCAGGACGGTGTCGTCGCCGTCGGTGTCGAAGTTGCGGACGGTGATGATGACGAGTTCGTTGTCGAACGCGGCCGACTCCTTCGCGAGCGTGCAGGTCTCGACGCCGGCGCCGGTGCAGTAGTAGACGTCGAAGACGAGGGTCACGTTGTAGGTGACGTCCGTGACGGTGGTGTAGTAGTAGGTGTGGGTGAGGCCGTCTTCGGCGGTGACGCGGTAGAGCACCATCAGGTCGGTGCCTTCCTCGGGTTCCATCCCGGTGACGGGATCGATCGTGTAGTCGGCGAGGAGCACGGCCTGTTCGCCGATCGTCGAAGCGGCCGTGACCTCGGCGGTCCAGTACCAGCTCGAGGTGCCCATGTTGTAGGCGTAGCGGGCGACGCTGCCGCCGTACGGCAGGTAATCCAGAAAGTACGGCATGTACGAGTCGAGCGGCGTGTTGGAGACCTGGCCGTCGACGCGGTAGTAATAATACGGATAGAGGTCGGCGCCGTCGTAGTCGATGCCGTTGAAGTAGACGAGCGGCGTGTAGCCGGTGCCGGTCAAGACCGTTCCGGAAGCGTCGGTGATGCGGATGATCGGGTAGTTGGTCTCGTTGGCGAGCTGGGAGAAGCGGATGTCGGAGAGGAACGAGTTCGTGCCCGGGCGCTTCGTGATCTCGAGCGGGGTCGCGATCGTGATGTAGTCGGTCGTCTGGCCGTCGCGGTAGAAGACGAACGAGAACGTGTAGATCCCGGGAATCGTCGAATAGGACATGGTGATGAGGAGGTAGTCGTCGGTGTCGTACGTGATGCCGACGATGTCCTCGCTCGCGATCGGAGTGACGCCGTCCATCTCGGTGGCGGTGACGGTGATCCCGAAGTAGGACCACGTGCCGCCGGAGACGACGCTGTAGAGCTCGAGGTTCTGGTCGAGGCCGAGGTCGACGGTGAAGACGGTCGATGCGTCCTCGCGGACCGCGAAGACGTCGTCGAGGAAGACCTCGTTGCCGTTCTTGAGGACGCTCACGAGGTCGATCTCGCGGCCCGTGATGGAATGGTGGTAGGTGACCTGGGTGGTGCCGTCCTCCGCGGTCAGGACGTAGACGATGTCGAACGTCTTGTAACCGTCGGTGATCGTCACCTGGTTCAGGTAGACGTTCGTGAGCGTCGCGAACGGCGAGATCACGAAGGACCCGGTCGTCATGAAGTCGGGGAGGTAGGTCGTGTCGTCGAGATACGACGCGATGCCGGTATCGGTGTCGGAAGTGAAGTTGGTGGTGCCGTTGGCGCCGATTCCGGGATCGTAGCCGACGTTCGCCGCGCCCGTGATCGTCGTCCCGGCGATGACCGTCGAATCGTCTTCCGAGTAATAGTCGAGGGCGCTGATCGCGGCCGCCGCGGAGGGCGCCTTGTCGAACATCACGTTGTTCTCGGAGCTCGAATTGAAATACTTGTAATACATGTAATAATCGCCGGCCCTCGTCGCGCTCGAGAAGGCGATCGTGACCGAATAGGTCCCCGATGCCGCCGGGACGCTCGTGATCGTGTAGTACGAGGAACTCACGACGGTGGCGTCCTGATACTTGACGGTGATCAGGTTCTTGAAGTCGTAACCGTCCGCGAGCAAATCGCCCGTGTAGGCGAAGTTGAATCGGATCGATCCGCCGGCGTTGACGTTTCCGAGGTCGGTGACGTCGGACTGGTTCGTCACGTTCGCGGCGGTCCCCCCGTTGAACTGGACGGTGTCGATTTCGATCGTGCTCGTGCCATAGCCGATGCGCGGGGTGAAGATGATGTAGACCTGATAGTCCGTGTAGTAGTTCGCGGAGGCGAACAGGTCGGACCCGACGAACGCCTCGGAATAGACGGTGAAGAAGCCGATCGACGTCGGGGCGGTGTTCGCCGTGATGTCGCGCGAAGGAAGACTGGCCGTCAGGAGCGCGGGGTAGGCGGTCGAGATGCCGTCGGCGCGTTCGGGGTAGAGCAGGTCGTTGTACGCTTCGAGCTGCGCCTGCGACGGTGCGCCGCCATACTGGTCGTACGCCCGTTTCGCGATCAGCGCGGAAGCGGACGTGAGCGCGCTCGTGACGGCGTAGCTGACGGTGGTCTGGCCGACGCCGAACGCTTCCATCGACACCGTGAAGGTGATCGTCTTCAGGTCGTAGTCGACGTCCGGATACGTCAATACGGTGTTCGATCCGCCGTTCTCGTCGAGGACGATCGTGCTTTCCGTCTCCTCGACCAGCGCGGACTTGTCGTTGAAGGTCGACTGCTTCAGGGTCTCGTAGGCGGTGAGGACACCGGCATCGAGCTCCTTCAGGTAGCTGACGCTCACCTCGTCGTAATCGATGAGCAGCGAGATCTCCGGATCGTGGTCTTCGTCGATCGGACGGATGTCGTCGGTGCGGATGTTGGTCGGCAGGACGAGGCCGTAGGTCGAACCGGCGGTCGTCGAGAGGACGTACATGCCGTTGGGACGGGGGTTCGTTCCACCGGTCTTGAAGCGGTCGGCGAGCAGGTTGTATTCAAGATAATAGATGTATTCAGTCAGCGCCGGGTTGGAACGCATCTGGAAATCCGGGTCATAGATGTACTGCGTGTTCGAATCGGTGAGATTGGGATCGCTTGGGTTTTCGGTGATCCAGGGGACGGTGATCGGCGCGTGATAGAAATAACGGATCGTTGAGCCCGCGTTGTAACTGCTTGTTGAATAGTATGTCCCCGATCCTCCCGGAGAACTGTACCAAGTGGAGACCGAGCCGATCTGCGAGTAGATGTTGTTGCGGGTGACCGTATACGTGTACGGGTTTCCCGTACCGCTGCGAAGCGTGACCGGACCGGCGACGTAATAGAATCCAGTGAACACGACCTGCGTCGTGTCATTCAGCTTGGCGGAGTAGTAGATGGCGCCGTTGAACTGGAAGTAGCGCGACGAGTTGCAGAACGCGTAGTCCTGGTCCAGGCGGCCGATGAGGTCGATGTTCGGGTTGGCGTTGACAATGAAGTCGAAACTGCCGTCTGCCGGCGACATGACGCCGCGGACACCGCGCTGGAGACGGCCGAAGATGCCACCGAATCCGCGCTTTCCGCGCGGTTCTTCGCGGGTATACCCCGACGGAAAAATGAAGGTGTTGCCGTCGGCTTGATAATAGTCGTCGATGTCGGTGATCGAAAGTGAAAACTTGTCGATGCTGGAGAAACTCGAGGTCGCAATCGACTTGATGCCGCCGTAGTTGATGGCGGTATTGATGTCGACGTCCGTGATCGGATAATCGACGCCGCCGAGCACGTAGGTGGCACCGACGATGCCGCCGGCGACGTCGGTCGCCGAGATCGTACCGTGGTTCACCATGCGACGCATCTTGCAGAGTCCGTATCCGATGATCCCGCCCGCGGAGGAATAGATTCCCGGGCGGTCGTTGGAGCCGACGGTCGTCGCGATCGGCCAGTAGTTCGCTCCGGTCGAACCTCCTCCGGGAGTGTCGGTACCAAACTTGATGGCGAACGTCTGGTTGGTCGATGTGGTCGAGTAGCTGGCGATCGTGCTGGTGATCGCGGAGACGTTGCCGTAGTTCAGGCAGTTCGAGAGAATCGAGTTCTCGATGGTGTCGGCGAGGCCGAGTCCGCTCGTCACGCCGCCGGAGGAAGCCTCCGAGTACAGGCTCGAGGCGAGAATTCCGCCGGCGCGCACATATCCTTCGGCGATGCCGATGACGCTGCCGTTGTTGGCGGAGTCGTAGATGCGCGAATTGCCGGAGAGCGTGATCGCATTGATGCCGGCGATGACGATCCCCGCCGTGTAGCCGGTCACCAAGTTGGCATAATAGGTGCTGGTCGTGTTAAACGTGGTCGTTCCACTCGTGGTTCCATTGTAGACGCTCAAATTACCCAGGTTGGCACAGTCCTGAATCGATCCCGAGTTAAGGGCCGAGATGCCGCCGACGAACGCATTCGACAAGCCTAAAATCCCATACAGACCCAACCCGACGGTTCCGTAGGAAGTCGTGACGTTTCCATAGTTGATCGTGTCGATGATGCCGATGGTCGCGATCGGCTGTGAGGAGGCGTCCTGCGACTGGAGGTCGCCGGAGTAGTTGTAGGAGGCGATGCCGGCGATGTAGAGGTTTCCGGATCCGGACATCTCAGCGATCACGATATTACCCTGGTTGATCGAGTCGATGATCTTCTTCCCGCTGGTCAGGGTTCCGGTGATGCCGCCGACGGTCAGGGTGTAGCTGCCGACGTTGCGGTTGACGATCGTGATGTCGCCCTTGTTGATCACATTCTGGAAATCCACGTTGGTCGATGCGGTGATGCCCGTGATGATCGTGTTCGCGATCTGCGTGATGGTCGTGGAACCAGAGGATGCGAGATACGAGAGATCGCCGAAATTGGCGGAATACCGGATCACGCTGTGGTTGTTGTTCATGGAGAGGTAGAAAGGGGAGAACGACAGGAAGTAGGCGGTCGCGAGGGTGAAGTCCGCGTAGTTATACGACCGCGAGATCGTGATCGTGTTCGCCGCGTTGTAGCTCGAGACGTCGAGGATCGTTCCCGTGTAGCGGAAGTGCGTGTACCCCGAAAATCCGGTGGAGTCGTAGGTGAACCCGGCGTGATTGAAGAGCAGGGCGTATTCCGCCGATTGCGAGGTGTTCGAAACCCCGATGCCGGCGGCGCGGATCTGAGCCCGCGACGAACCGTAGGCGGCGTCGATTACACCGCTGTTGTAAAGGTTTGCGAACAGGTAGTTGCCGGCGTTCTCGAGGATCGGCGCATAGCCGCCGAGTTCGCCGAAGACGCCGCCGACATTCTGCGTGGAGGTGTACCCGGAGACGTCGTTGGCGGAGGTGACCGCGCGGACGGCGAGGTCGCCCTTGTTCGAGACGCCGACGAGGCGATGGCGGATCGAGGAGGTGTTGATCATGTACCCGACGATGCCGCCCATCTTGACGCAGACGGCGTAATATCCCGTCGCCATGCCGAAGGTCGAGGTCGTCGAGAAGCCGTCGATGTCGGCGTTGTTCACCGAATCGGTGATCGAGAGCTGGTTGACGACGGCGGAACCGACAATGCCGCCGATGTAGTAGTTCGGGGCGATCGCGAGACTCGACTGGAAGACATGCACGCCGGCGTCGAGGGTGCCGTTCGTCGAGATCGAATCGATCGTTCCCGAGGCTCGCCCGACAAGCATGCCGACATGCGTTTCGCCGATCGAGGTCGTGCCGAGGTCGATCGTCGCGTCGATCTGGATGTCTTGCATCGTGCCGCCGATCATGCGTCCGGCGACGAGACCGATGCCGAAGACGTTCGAATAGTAACTTTCGCTGTCGGCGATCGTGATCGAACAGTCGGCGATGTTGAGGTCGGTGACGGTGGCGCCGGAGACGATGCTGAAAAGACCGGCATAATAGTTCGTCTCGCGGACGATGCCATTGGTCATGTGCAGGTTGTAGATGTAGAAGTTGTCCGCGAGGGTGCTGCCGTTCTGGCCGGTCAGGAACCCGGTGAAGTTGACGGACGGCGTGACGTAGGCGTCGGGGGCGACTTCGCTCATGTCGATGTCGTCGACGATGCGGTAATGCGCCGCGGGATAGGAGACGCCGTTGTTCTGGGTGAGGTATTCGATGACGCGCGAGAAGGCGACCATGTCGATCGCATCGGCGATCTCGTATTCGTCGTTGGTGTCGTTCCATGCGAGACCGAGCATCTGCGGGTAGGCATCGGACGCATAGAAGAACCAGCGGTCGTTCGCGGTGTTGAGGCTGGAAGAACTGGACTTGAGCGTCGCGGTCGTTTCTCCGACCGCATACGCGTTCGGGGTCGCGACGTAGAAGGTCGAGGTGCCGACCGTGACCGCGAGCAGGTAGACGCTCGAGTCGTATGCGAGGTTGGCGTAAGTTCCCGAACCGGTATTCGAATACAGGACCGGCTGGACGATGAACTTGTTGATGTAGGAACCGTTGACGACGACCTTGGAACTGTAGTAAGCGTTCGAGAAGGATCCTAGATTGGTATGGACGATGCCGGCCGCGGTGAAGGTGCCGGTGGAGGTGCCGACCTTGTAGCGGATGCCGGCGTCGGTGACGGAGGTCCGGGTGTCGATGACGAAGACATGGTCGACGACGCCCGTCGATTCGTTCAGGCCGACCAGATTCGAGGTCATGTTGAGGTCGATGTGGACGTCGAGGAGTTCGAGTGTCGGATTGACGAGACCGACGTTTTGGATCGTACCCTCGTTGTAGGTGAACATCGAATAGTAGTGCGAGACGGCGATGTCGATCCAGGTCGTCTCGTCGACCTGATCGACGAAGACCATGTCGTCGTAACCCGCCAGGTAGAGGTTCGAGACCACGAACCCGCGACCATCGAAAGTGCCGGTGAAAACGTTCTTGTGCAGGACGGAATCGACGTCGGTGAACTGATGCCCGATCGGAATGAAGGTCTTGGCGCCCATGACCGAATAGTCGATGTCGCCGCCCAGGATGTAGTTCAGGTCGAGCAGGAGGGCGATCTTCGCAGCGGACAGCTTGTAGTTCTCGGATGGCGTTCCCGATACGTAGACGTCCTCGTAGGAGACGTCGAGCGACCAGCGGTACAGTTCTTCCGCGGTGTCGAAGCGGATGTACTTGCCGCTCGCGGCGGTCGCACAGTCGACGACGGAAGTCGCATAGAGGCAGTAATCCTCGCGGAAATCGGTATAGGTGATGAAATCGGAAGCGCTGGTCGGCGGATTGAGAAGCGTCTCCCAGTCATGGATTCCGTCGAACTCATCATCAATGACGACATCGGTCGAACGTCCCGCCCAGACGGGATCGACGTTCAGGAGAACGGCGAAAACCGCGATGACGGACAACGCGGCGATGGCGAGCATGCGGGTGAAGCGGCGGCGACTGGGACCGGGTTTATACATCGTCGGTCACCTCCTTACCACGAGCCGCCCCACGGCGGCACGGAAAGACCCCAGACGTTCTCCGGTCCGCCTTCGGCCTGGACGGCTTCGACGGAGAAGGCGATCTGGAGGGAATAGCCCGGCGAATAGACGGCGAAGTTCGCGAGCTCGTAGGCGGTGATGAGGCCGATTTCGTACGGCGTGGTCTCGTCGACGCGCTGGACGGCGAGGCGATAGTACTGATAATTGTCGACGAGCCGGTTGTCGTACCAGTTCGTCGTCTCGTAGTCGAACGGCATGTATCCCTGGCTGAGGATCGACAGTTCGGTGATGTCGCCTTCGTAATTGACGTACGTAAGCGTCAGCTGTTCGTAGAGCTTCACGCGGATGTAGGTGTCGACGTTGCTCGCGACTTCGAAATACAGGCGGAAATTCTCGAAGAAGTTGTCGGCGGTGTTCGAGGTGATGTCGATGAGATACACGCCCGGCTTGTAGACGCCGGTGTCGATCTCGACCTCTTCGGCCTCGATCCGCGTGCTTCCGTCCCAGAAATAGGCATCGAGGGCCACGTCGACGAATCCGACCTCGACGTCCACGTCTTCCTGAAACAGTGTCGTGAGCCAGCTCCAGGAGGTAAACACGAAAAGGGTCATCGAGACCGTGAGCAGGGCCAATGACAGAACGAAGCGTTTCCGTAGACGGGCGTCGTTCATCGCGCCACCTCCTTTGTTCGTGTGCCTTTTTTATTCATTTTACCATAATATGGTGCGGATTTCGGGTGAAAAACCGGAAATCGCGTCTTGATACGAAAATCGCCATCATCCCGGAACGTTGGCCGTTTTCCATTCGCGGGACAGGGATGCCCCGAGAAATAAAAAACGCCCTCATCTTCTCCAAGATAACGGCAACTGGCTACCATCGACGAGCGAAGGCCCTATAGCTTTGCGTCGCTAGTTTTCACTAGTTTTGCTATTGACAAGTCCATTATATAGCAGGATATGCCGTTTGTCAATCGACATCACTTGAATTCGCATGTAAAAATATTCATATTTGAGAGCATTTGACACCGCTTCGCATCACTTAAAACTCAACATTTTTTTATTGTTTTTGGGGTGCTTTGATGATATGATAGATAATGCAGATTTCTTAAGGGGTGTTATACACATGAAAAGCCTGCTCATGAAGAAAGTCATCATCATCTTCTCCGTCATGGCCGTCCTCGTCCTTACCGCCATCGGCGTCTCGTTCGCGACCGGCAACAGCTCGTTGCCGCGCCTGAGCGATCCCGACGGCATTTTTTACGAGCGGACCGATGCGGAGGGGAACGTCATCTATTCGATCACCAACCAGGACCTGTACGATGAAATCAAGAGCAACGACGGTCTCGACCAGCTCCTGTACCTCATCGACGGTTATCTGCTTCAGGACTATGTCGCGGCCATCACCGACGCGGAGATCGCCGACAAGCTTCAGCTCCTGACGTACGGCACCGACGACGACGACGCGATCGCCGCGCTCGAGGAGGATGTTCGTGAGACGAACGAAACCACCTTCGCGCAGAGCATGATCCTCGCCGGTTATACCGGTCACGAAGAAGACTACGCCCGCATCGTCCTCGCCCGCGAAGCCTACGCCCGCTTCATGATCGACACCGAGGGCGACATCACCGACCTCAAGGTCGCGGCGCTTCACGTCTCCTCTTATTACGAGGATATCAAGGCGATCAAGATCCGCTTCATGAGCTCCGCCGAAGCGACCGCGACGCTGCGTCATTTCCACCTCGTCGCGTTCAGCGCCACAAGCCTTCGCGAGTATCTCGGCTACGTCTTCAAGACCGAAACCGAAGTCTGGGACCATGACGGGAACAGCACGACCGCCGAAGTGGTCGCCGATGCCTATACCACCGTCACGCCCTACTACTTCGACGCCGACGGCGACATCCTCAATCTCGACGACGAAGTCGAGTACAGCAACGAAGGCGACGGCATCTATGCCGATGCCAACGACGATGAGTTCACCCTCCTCGAGAACGGCGACCTCGTCGACAGCGACAGCGAGGTCGTGATCGCCGCGGCCCTCCTCTTTGATTCCGCCGAAGAAGCCCAGACCTACAAGGACGAGAATTCCGACTACTACACGATGTCCAAGGTCGACGCCTTCGACGAGACCGAGGAAGCCGAGGTCCGCAACGAGGCCGGCGATCTGGTCTACACCGTCTCCTTCGACGGCAAGATCTACGACCTGACCCACACCGACGTCACCGACACCGCCGACATCGTCATCAACAAGACCTACAAGGCGATCGAGAGCATGGGCACGGTCACCGTGAACAACTCCCGCGAACTCACCGACGCCGAAGTCCTCACCTTCTTCATCGACATCTACAACTACGTCTACGGCGGAATCCGCGACGCCGCCGACCTGCTCGATCCGGCCGCCGACGCCGCCGACCTGATCGCCTCCGACAATCCGTACCTGACGCACGTCTTCGACGACGTCAAGGCGGTCCAGAGCTCGCTGGCGACCTACATGTTCAAGACGCTCGACATCTCCGGCGAGGACAAGGTTCCCTACACGCCGACCGCGAAAAGCTTCGCCGGTTCGAACGACACCGACTATTACCTCATCTACAAGCTCACCCAGCCCGCCAAGATCAACGCCTACGAACGGATGCTCGACCTGATCGAGGACAACATCAAGCTCCCGGCCCAGACCGTCGACGATCTCGAACTGCCTTCGACCGGCTGGTACTCCGCGAAAATCACCTGGACCTCCGGAAACAAGGACTTTATCGCCAACGACGGCACCGTGACCCTCCCGACGGACGTCGACAAGGACGTCGTGCTGACCTACAAGATCACCGCCAACGGCGTCTCCCGCACCGGCACGATCACTGTCAAGGTCCTCGTCTCCGGCACGACCTCCGAGGTCGACTCTACCGATCCCGGCGACGCCCCGACCTTCCGGGAACTTCTGGACGACCCGACCCTGTACGAAAGCCTCTACCGTCAGCTCCTCGACGATGCGATGACCAACACCGACACCGCGTCCGACACGATCACCGCCAAGCTCGTCGCGATGCGCACCGCCGCCGGCTTCAAGATCTACGACAGCTGGGTGACGATCGACTACCAGGCCGTCGACACCGCCTTCACCGGCGTGAAGAAGGGATCGAAGACGCTCGTCGCCACGCTCGATTCGCGTCCGACCTACGAGTCCGACGCGATCGTCGAAACCGGTCTCGAGATCACCGCGGACGACCTCTTCGAGTACGCCCTCACGAAGAACACCGCCCTCTACGTCCTCTACGCCAGCCAGTACAAGGAACTGCTCTACTCGCCCTTCTTCGAGGAAGCCTTCGGCACCCAGAGGAACCTCGACCGGAACAAGAGCGACCGGATGCAGGAGATGTTCGCCTCCGTCAAGAATTCGAAGGACTACTACGCCTACCTCCAGCAGCTCTACGCCTCCTACGGCATCGACTTCACCTATGCGAGTTTCAGCGAATACGCCTACCAGCAGTACGGCACGAAGACCGAACTCGAACTGTTGCAGTACTTCGTCCAGGGCGAGCTCCAGCCGTACCTGATCGCCGAAACGATCGAGAACTACGACCTCGTCGAACTGCTCTATCCGACCGTCCTCGAGTTCTATCAGAACTTCTTCTCGCTTGACGTCTCGCATCTGATCATCCTCCTCGACTTCGACGAAGACGGTACGCCCGACGACTACTACGCCTACATCGACGCGCTCGACGAGACCGGCGTCGACGAATACGAGACCAAGCTCGCCGGCTTCGAGGCCGCGATCACCGAATACCTCGACGACGAGGATCACGATTTCGCCTCGCTCGTGACCGCGTATCGCGCCGCCGCCTACGACGACGAGACCTGGGGAACCTTCAAGCAGTTCGGCTTCCGGATCATGACCGAGGACCTCAACGTGGTCGACTCGGAGGACGACACCGTCACCCATTCGCTCACCTACAGCGGCGAATACGGCGTCTACGAGACCTACGTCCCCGAATACGTCGACGCGCTCGTCGCCCTCTACCAGGAATACCGCCTCGACCAGAACAAGGACCTCTCCGAGATGATGAGCTCGCTCGTCACGACGGTCTACGGCCAGCATCTGATCCTCGTCCAGAAGGGCGACGACTTCAACGGCTTCTCCGCGGCGTTCACCGAGGCCGACCCGGCCAATCCCGTCTATTCGGCGGGTTCCGAAAGCGCCGACGGCGAGCCGACCCTCGAACAGATCAAGCTCTACGCCCTCTACTACTTCTACAACATCGTCTACGATCTGACCGACGCCGACGTCGAGGAAACCTACGGCATCGTCGTCCCGAATCTGCCCGCCTCCGTCAAGACCGCCCTCGAGTTCTACTTCGACGATCTCTGCGCCAACCTCTACGTCGTCGGCACGCTGAACATCACGATGGCCGACCGTCTCGAAGTCGGAACCACCGCGAACAACGGCTACGGCATCACCGACGCCGCCTTCCAGGCCTCGCTTTCCGAGATCCAGGACGTCTACTACCAGGCGCTCTTCGGCCAGTATCTCGACTGAACCAGACCCCAGCATCGAAAAAGGCAACCGACCGCGGTTGCCTTTTTTTCCGTTTTCCTCGCCATGTAAACGAAAGCCGCCTTCCGGCGGCCTATTTCGAAAGCTTGTGCTTGTAGAAGCGTTCCTTGTCGATGACGCCGATCGGTTCGGTGAAGGCACCCGGGGCGACCTTCGCGAGTTCCTCGCCGACGACCGTGACCTTCGAATCGATGTTGTCGATGAAGTGGATCACGAGCGCCTCGACGACGTTCGGCTTCTTCGGCGAGCCGAAGTTGCCGTAGTAGTGGTGCGACAGGACGATGTGCTGCAGAAGCATCGTCTCCTCCGCGTCGGCAAAGCCGAGACGCTCGGCGGATAGGGCGATCTCGTTCGAGGTGAGCGAGATGTGGCCGATCAGCTTGCCCCGGAGGGTGTACTCGGCGCCTTCGTAGGAATCGAACTCGAGCGTCTTGGTGAGGTCGTGGAGGACGATCCCCGCCGTCAGGAGGTCCCGGTTCAAAAACGGATAGACGGCCGCAAACCCGTCCGCCATCTTGAGCATCGAGGCGGTATGGTAGGCGAGCCCCGAGATGTAGGCGTGATGGAACTTGGTGGCCGCGGGATAAAGGTAGAAGTCCTCGGAATACTTGTCGTACAGGTCGAACGTGATCGCCCGGACCACGGGATTCTCGAGCTTCGCGAGGCGCGATTCGATCGACGCGCGCAGCTCGCGCAGGTTCACGGGCGCGTATTGATAGAAGATGCGGAAGAGGCGCTCCTTCTCGTCGTCGTCGACCTTCTTGTCGGCGATCGACTGGAAGACGTCGGCGCGCAGCTGGACCTTCTCCTTGAAGGCGATCGCGACGCATTCGAACCAGTAGAGCTTGTTCAGGCTCACCGGGGCGGTCGCGGGGATGCGGACGACGACCTTCTCGCGGGCCTCGGTCTCGACGTTGATCGCGACGGTGTCGTAGGTGGAGGGGTTGACGGCTTCGACCTTTCCGAAGAAGTCGACCTTGGTGCCGATCTCGTAGTTCATCTCATTCATCTCGTTTCTGGAAGACGTAGGCGCCGATGTCGGGAAGCGTCCAGGAACCGGCGGCGTCCGTCTCGACGGCGGCGCCGAGGATCGGACGGTAGGAAGCGGGAACGACGACCGTCTCCGGCGCCGCAAGCGGCTTGAAGACGATCAACAGCGCGGCGCCGTCGTTGAGCGCGTAGAGCACCGACTGCGACTTCAGCCGGATCACGTCGGCGTCCTGGAGGAGTTCCGAGCTGGCCTTGAGGCGGAAGCCCCGATTGTCCCTGCGGATCCGGGCGGCGGCTCGGAAGAAGTCGACCTCGTCGTGGAACGCGTCCGCCCGCGACCAGTCGATCCGGTTCACGGCGTCGCCCGACACGAAGGAGTTCTCGTCGCCGCCCTTGGTGCGGCAGAACTCCTGACCGGAATGGATGAAGGGCATCCCCTGGGCGAAGAGCACCATCGCGGTCGCGAGCCGCTCCCATCTGGCGATGCGTCCGACGTCGTCGGTGAGCGACAGGCACTTGTCGAAGAAGGTCAGGTTGTCGTGGCATTCGACGTAGTTCACCGACTGCGAGGCGTATTTGAACATGAAGCGGTTCGCGGCGCTCCCGAGGAGCATCTCGCGCACGGTGTCGAAGTCGCTCGGGTCGCCGGTGGCGAAACCCGGAACCTTCGCGTCGAAGGTCTTGCCCTTGATCGTCTCGCGGAAGCGGTCGTTGAAGAAGCCGATCGTGTAGATCACGTTCTTGTTCATCATGTGCGCCATCCGGTCGGCCATGTTCCCGGAATGCATCTTCCAGCCTTCGCCGTAGACGAGGATGCGCTCGTCGAGCTCGTGGAGTTCCTGCCGGAGTTCGTTCATCGTCTCGACGTCGATCAGCCCCATCAGGTCGAAGCGGAAGCCGTCGATCTTGTACTCGGTCGCCCAGAAGAGGGTCGAGTCGATGATCAGCTTGCGGACCATCTTGCGATGGGTGGCGAGGTCGTTGTGGCAGCCGGAGACGTTCGTGTAGATCCCCTGGCGGTCGACGTGGTAGGCGTAGCCGGGAACGAGCAGTTCGAACGGGAAGGAATACTGGTCGAAGACGTGGTTGAACACCACGTCCATGACGACGCCGATGCCCTTCGCGTGGAGCGCGTCGATCGCCGTCCGGAATTCGTCGATGCGCTTGTAGGGATCGTTCGGATCGGTCGCGAACCAGCCTTCGGGGACGTCGTACTGCTGGGGGTTGTAGCCCCAGTTGTAGTCGTCGCCGGGATCGTTCTCGTCGATGCCGTCGAAGTCGAAGACGGGCATCAGCTGCACGTGGGTGATCCCGAGCGAGGCGAGGTAGTCGAGGCCCGCGGGATTCCCGGCGGGGGTCTTCAGGCCGGTCTCGGCGAGGCCGAGGAACTTGCCGGGATGCTTCGCCCCGATCGCGGGGTCGATCGTGAAGTCGCGCACGCTCGTCTCGTAGACGATCGCGTCGAGCGGGTCGCCGGAGAAGGCGAAGGGATGTTCCATCTTCCGGAACTTCGCCCTGTCGACGACGAAGGCGTAGTTGCCATTGGCGTCGGAGGCGACCGCATAGGGGTCGTTCACGATCTTCTCGGCGCCGTTCACGTAGACGCGGTAGCGGTAACGCCAGCGGTCGAGGTCGCCCTCGACGACGAGCCGCCAGACGCCCTGGTTGCGGTAGGGGACGTCGTGGAAGACGGTCGCGCCGTCCGGACTCACGAGTTCGAGCGTGACCTTCTTCGCGACCGGCGTCCAGATCTTGAACTTGGTCGACTGCGGCGTGTAGGTGAAGCCGAGGTCGTTCTTCTTGTAGGCGTAGATGTTGTCGAAGAGGTCGGTGCGGACGATCTTGCCGGTATAGAGTTCGGAACTGATCCCGTCGTCGTCGATGACGCGGTAGATCCGGTTCAGGGTGATGTAGGCGTCGAACTGGGCGACGAGCTTGACCTCGACGCCGAGGTTGATCTTCTCGACGATCTCGAGGTCGACGGTCTCGTCGTCGCCTTCGAGGCGGTAGGAGTTGCTGTCGCGGTAGTTCCTGAGGGGGACGATGATCGTGAGGCAGTCGAAGTCGTCGAGGTAGCAGAAGAATTTCCTAAGGTCGTCCATCGTGTCGCTCTCCCATCCGCCGGATCATGCCGAGGGCATGCTCGCGGAGCGGTCCGTATTCGTTCTTGAGCCGGCCGTGCAGAACCAGATCGACCAGTTCGTCGACGATCCCGCCGATCACGCGCGCGTCGGTGAGCGGCGTGTCGCGGAGGATGTCGTCGCCCTTGAAGGCGAGGTCGCAGACCCGCCGGATCGGCAGGGCCTCGTGGATCCCGCGGATCGCCGCCTCCTGGTCGCGCGCCGGATCGAGGCTCGCGTTCACGGCGTTGGCCGCGAGACAGAGGTCGAGACCGTTCACATAGACCTGAAGCACGTCGAAGGGATCGGCGGCCGTCACGTCGACGAGATCCATGATCCGTGCGATCGTCTGGCGCTCGCGGTTCGACAGACGCCAATCGGCGGGAATCGACCCGTCGCCGAGGGAAAAGCAGAGGGCGGCGAACTCCTCGAAGGACAGCTTCACGGGACCGCGCGCCGCGAGGAAGCGGACCCCGGCGGCGATCGGCCGCAGGATGTCGAGGACGCCGGAAACGGCCATCGCGGCGTACGCCTTGTCGGCGTGCGGACCGCGGACGATGTACTTGAGTTCCTGGAGGACGCGCTCGCTCGAGACCTTCTCGAGCAGGTCGGCGCTCTCGCGGATGCCGGCGAGCGTGTCCGGCTCGATCGTGAAGTCGAGTTTGGCGACGAAGCGGAACGCGCGCAGGATGCGGAGCGCATCCTCGGCGAAGCGTTTGCGCGGGTCGCCGATCGCACGCAGGATCCCATGCTCGAGGTCGGCCTTTCCGCCGAAATCGTCGCGGATCGTTCCGGCCGCATCCATAGCGAGGGCGTTCACGGTGAAGTCGCGGCGCTTCAGGTCCTCGGCGAGCGAATCGACGAAGCCGACGGCGTCGGGATGGCGGGCGTCGGCGTATCCCCCTTCGCTGCGGAAGGTCGTGACTTCGAACGGCCGGTCGTCGAGGAAGACCGTGACGGTGCCGAAGCGGATTCCCGTCGCCTTCGTCCCCGGGAACAGGCGGGTGACTTCGGCGGGCGTCGCAGAGGTCGCGACGTCGATGTCCGACGAAACCGTCCCCAGCAAAAAATCGCGGACGAAACCGCCCACGAAGTATGCAAGATGTCCGTTTTCGTTCAGTCTGGCCAGCACTTTCCGGCCGATTTCGAGATATTCGCTCATGGCGGACCACCGGCATCATTATACCATGCCGGACGGCTTTATTCTACCATTTTATGCGCTCCGTGCTATAATGGGGACGGTGATTCCGATGCGTTCGATCCAGGCTGCGACCGTCGTCGAGACGACGGTATCCAAATCCCGCTTCATCGCCCATGTCGCACCCGTGCGGTGCGCCGCGGACGCCGCCGCGTTCCTCGCGGAGGTCAAGCGTCTTCATCCCGATGCGACCCACCACTGCCATGCCCACGTCCTCGGCGCCGACGGCTCCGTCCACCGCGCCTCCGACGACGGCGAACCGGGCGGGACGGCGGGCACGCCGATGCTCGAGACGATCCGCCGGACGGGCATGACCGACGTATGCGCCGTCGTCGTGCGCTATTTCGGCGGCGTCAAGCTCGGCGCCGGCGGGCTCGCGCGGGCGTATGCCGGAGCGGTCCGGGCCGCGCTTGCGGCCGCCCGGCCGACGGACCCCGTCCGCTACCTGCGGATGGAGACGTCCGCCCCGCCGGCATCGGCCGGCATCGTCGAGCACATTCTCCGGGAGACCGCGATCGAACTGTCCGCCGCCTACGGCGAACCGACCGTCTTCCGCTTTCTTGTCCGCGACCGCGACGCCGACGCCCTCCGGGAACGCCTGGTCCGGATCGAAGCCGTCGCGACGGCGGAATCGGGCGCCGACATCCGCTATGAATGAAAGGATCCGTCCGGAAGGGCGGATCCTTTCACGACAGGATCGCATTCACCTGTTCGAGGAGGCCGACGACGGCGTCGACGAAGAGGTAGGAGGCGACGAAGGCGAGGACGACGAGGACGAGGCGGATCTGCCTGGGATCGTCGTTTCGGAAGAGGCGGGAAAGGTCGAGCGACTGGAACGCGCGATAGACGAACGGCGTCACGGCGAAGAAGAGGAGGAGACGGATGATCGCGAAGACGGCGGGATCGAACACGGCTACTCCATCACGACGTCGGGCACGAATGCGTCCGGATCCATGTCGGTCCGGACCGTCACGACCAGTTCGTTGGGAAGACAGACGAGCGGGGAGAGCGCGGAGTCGGTCGGGGGCTGGTACTCGCAGATGTCCTTCGGACTCTCCTGGAAGGCGACGGAGATCTTCCCGTCGGCCACGCGGAGCTTGACGCCGGGGATCATGCGGTCGTCGGCGAACGCCTCGGTCGTCGTCCCCGGGACGTAGAAGGTCCCCTCGTCGGCGTAGTCGACGTTGACGAAATCCTCGTACTCCGTCGGAAACACGGTATAGGAGCCGGTGTCGAGGTCGATCATCAGGATCAGTTCGTCGCGGTAGTAGACCTGCGCGAAGGCGCCGCCCGCGACCGAAAGGCGGTCGTAGAGGGTGAAGCCGAGAAGCGAAAGCAAACCGAGAAGCAGGGTCGCCCCGATGAAGATCAGGTCGTTCCTTTTCATGGGATCCTCCCCCCTTTCCGTCAAGATCATTATACACCATCCGCGCGGCTTCCGCGATTTTGTTTGTCGGCGGGCGAAAGATTTGCTATAATGGAACGCGGTGAACCGACATGAAAAGAATCCTGCTTGCGCTTCTTTCCCTCATCGCCGCCGCCGCGCTTCTGGGCTGCGGAACATTCGCGAATCCGAACGAGACCTACTGCACGGAAGGGCGCGTCGACGGCGTCTATCTTTGTTCGCGCCCGTGGAGCGTCTATTTCGATACGTCGATCTCGCTCACGCTCTACGTGACCGAGGACGACGCCTACGACGTCGCCGCCGTCTTCGACGAAGTCGAGGCGACGCTGTCGCGCTATCACGAGTGGTTCGACAAGTACCATGAATATGCCGGCGTCGCGAACCTCTGGACGATCAACCAGTCCGGCACCGCGCCGACGACGGTCGATCCCCTCTTCTACGATGCGCTCGAAACCGCCTTCGCGATCGCCGGCGACATCGTGAGCGACGGCGTCGATCTGTTCAATCCGGCCCTCGGACCGGTGCTTTCGATCTGGCACGACGCACGCGAGAGCGACCTCTGCGAGGAAACCGGGATCGGCGTCTCGACGTGCCCCGTCCCCGATGCGGCGGCGCTTGCGGGACCGTTTTCAATCGATCCGGACGACGTCATCCTCGATCCCGTCCTCCATACCGTGACCTTCGCGAAACCGGGGATGAGCCTCGACCTCGGCGGCTTCGCGAAGGGGTTCGTCTCCGAGATCATCACCGACCGGCTCGACGCGATGGGCGTGACCTACCTGCTCAATTCCGGCAACTCGAACGTGAAGGCGGGCGGCGTGAACCCCAACAACGACACCGGTCTCTTCTACATCGCGCTCACGAAGCCTTCGTTCGATCCGTTCGCGACCGGCTACTACGTCTATCTCAAGGTGCCGGCGGACGTCTCGGTCGTCACCTCCGGCAACTACCAGCGTTTCTTCTACGGCGCCGGGGACGGCGAAGTCTACCACCACATCGTCGATCCGCGCACGTTCTTTCCCGGCGGCGAGGCGATGGCGGTGACGATCCTGATCGAGGACGGAGCCAGGGGTGACGCCTACTCCACCGCGATCTACCTGCTTTCGATCGAGGAGGGACGCGCCTTCGTCGAGGCGACTCCCGGTCTCGAGGCGATCTGGTATCGCGCGGACGGAACGGTCGTCTATTCCGACGGGATCGGCACCTACGTCCATCAATGGCTCGTCGACGTCGAATGAACCGACGGAATCCTCGTGATTCCGTTTTTTCATGGCCGAAGGCGGCGCGTCGTTTACATCGGCGGCCGCATCGGGTATAATATGAACATCAAACCATCTGCCGTCCGCATCCCGGGCGGAGGAAGGGGAGCTCCCCGATGGACGGATTGCGCGCTTTCCTGAAACGCCTCGAAGAAGATTTCCGAACGATGTCCAGCCAGTCGACGACGCGCGTCTACGACGTGATGATGGGCCTGCTTTCGGCGTCGCTGCTCGGCCTCGTCGAACTGCTTTCCTATTTCCTCTTCGCCGACGGCGACGTCGCCTATCGGCCGATGTTCCTCTTCACGGGAGCGCTGATGGAGAGTCTCTTCGTCGTCTTCGTAATCGTCTACCGGTCGCGGTTCGGAACACGCTCGCGCGTCTGGAACGCGCTTCTCCATCTCTATCCCTATTTCGTGATCCTCGTCGGGCTGGCGATCACGTCGATCGGCCTCGGCCATGCGGACGGGATCGAATCCTATCTGCTCGCCGTCTTCGCTGCGGCCTTCATCCGCATCTACCCGAGGCGCCACCGGATCGCCGTGTTCGCGATCGGCTTTATGGCCTTCATGACGATGATCCTGTTCTACCACGGGTTCTCCGCCCCAAGCCTGTCGGCGCTTCGCCTCGGGCTGATGGTCAACCTGCTCAGCTACCTCTACGCGACGCTCAACTACCAGTCGCACATGAACCGCATCGGGATGATGGAGGCGCGCGACGTCGAAGTGCGACGCCGCGACGAGGCGCTCGTCGAGCTGCGGCAACTCAACGACCGGCTCGCCTCGAGCCAGCGCGTGACCGAGGCGATGATGCGGACGACGACCGAGATCCTCAAGAACGACCGGCTCGACGACGTCCTCCAGCTCGTCCTCGACGAGGCGATCCAGCTGATCCCGGCCGGACAGGCCGGTTCAATCCTCACCCTCGAGCAGGGAAAGATGCACTACCGCGCCGCCATCGGTTACAACCTCAAGCGTTTGAAACTGATCACGCTCGACGAGAAGGACCTCCTGCAGGCAAGACAGGAGAACCTCTATGAACCGACGATCATCCGCGATCTCGAGGTGTTCGACGCGGCCCATCTTCCCAGCGACAAGTTCGAGCAGTTCAAGGAACATGGTGCCCTCGTCGCGAAGTCGGTCCTCACCTGTTCGTTCAAGGCGGACGGCGCCTTCTTCGGCACGATCAACGTCGACAACTTCGAATCCGAAGACGCCTTCGGCGAGAACGACCGGGTGATGATCGGGACTCTCGCTCTCCAGCTCGAGAACGTCATCGCGATCCACAACCTCTACGAACGGGCCATGCTTCCGATCCGTTATGACGAGCTGACCCAGGCGATCTCCCGTCGTCAGCACCGGACGCTCGCGACCGAAGCGATCGCCGCGGCGGCGGAGACCGGCGGGACGCTGACCCTCGGCTCCCTCGACCTGAACGACTTCAAGTCGGTGAACGACACCTACGGCCACGACGTCGGCGACGAATGCCTGCGCGCCTTCGCCGACGGCGTCCGCGCCAATCCGACCGACGGAATGGTCCTTTCGCGCATCGGCGGCGACGAGTTCACAATCGTGCTTCCCGGAATCGGGAAGAAGGAGGCGGAAGCCTACGCCCGGAAGGTGCGCGCATATTTCACCGACCATCCGTTCATGATCGGCGAGGTCGCCTACATAATCCGTTTCGCGATCGGCTTCTCCTGCTTCCCCGAGGACGGCCGCGACCTGTCGGCGCTGATGCGGATCGCCGACCAGCGGATGTACCTCGACAAGGCCGACGCGAAACGCTGAGGATATGGAAAAGAAGGAACGGTTCCGACGTCGGAACCGTTCCTTCTTTTCCTGTCAGTCCTCGCCGGCGCCGGAAGCGCGCGTCTCGAAGACGGCGACGAGCTTCTTTCCGACGAGGCCGGTGAAGATGCCGGTCGGAACCGAGAGGAGGATCATGTAGGGGAGGTAGTACACGAGCGCGGCGGTCGAGAGCACGACGATCGCGGCGCCGATCTGACCGACCATGTGGAAGAGCGAGCCGGCGACCGAGACGCTCACGAGCGAGAAGCGCCCGAGCGCCTTCATCCCGATCATCGCGAGGTACGCGAGAAGGCCGCCGAAGAAACTCATGAACGAGGCCGGCGAGAACAGGCCGCCGCCCGCCACCGGCGTGATCAGGACCACGAGCACGATGCGGAGGAACTGGACGACGGCCGCTTCCTTCGGCCCGTACGCGTAGAGGACGAGGAGGGTGACGATGTTGGCGAGGCCGAGCTTGACGCCGGGGATGATGAAGACGAAGGCCGAGATCGTCGATTCGACGATCGAGAGCACGATCGAGACGGCGACCAGGACGGCGATGGTGACCAGTTTGCGAAGCGCCATGACGGCCTCCCTTCCAAAAAAACAGACTTGATCGCTCAAGCCTATTTCTTGACGGTGCGATAACGGTAGAGCATCGCCGCCGGCCAGAAGAGGGTGCCGATGGCGACGATGACGAACCAAAGGAAATCCTTGAAGAAGGAACGGAACCAGAGGTTCACGAAGAGCGCGAGGCCGACGACGACGACATAGCCGAAGACGGCGAAGAGGAACCCGCCCCTGCGCTTGCGGACCAGGTTCGCGCGGAACTCGGTCGACTTGCCCGGAAACGCCTGGAGGACGTCGTCGGTCGAGCCGAACTCCTCGATCGAGCGGCGGACCGCCGCGTCGACGGGGGTGCCCTGCTCGACCAGGTCCTCGACCTTCTCCTCGAGCGAGATCGAGAGGATGTCGATCAGCTCGCGCTTGTCCTGTTCGTTGAAATAGTCCTTGAGGAGCTTCGATACGAACTTCTTGATCCTGTTCATCGGATGTCGTCCCCCATGATCGCGCGCATGATGTCCTGGAGGACCTTCCATTCGGCGATGGTTTCGCGGAAGTACGCCTTCCCGAGCGGCGTGATCCTGTAGTAGCGGCGCTGGCCGCCGTGCGATTTCTCCCCGGTGTAGGAGGAAATCAGTTCGCGCGCTTCGAGACGCTGCACGACCGAGTAGAGGGTCGCTTCCCTGATGTCGAACTTGTTCGCGGTGCGCGTCTTGATCTCGCCGGCGAGTTCATAGCCGTACATGTCGCGCTCCAGGAGCAGTTTCAGGATGATCGTGTCGATGTGCCCCCGGATGATGTCGCTCGAGATCATCGGGATCCTCAGTGCTTCTCGACGTATCCGATCGTGATCGCCTTGGGACCGCAATGGGCGCCGACGGCGGGCGTCAGGAGGTAGTCCTTGATCTCCTTGTACTGCGGCCGGGCGGCGAGGACCTTCGCGCGGATGACCGCGACGGTCTCGGGATTCTTGGCGTGGATGATGAACGGTTCGATGTCCTTGCCTTCGGTCTCCTCGAGGAACTTCTCGATGACGCGGTCGACGGCGCGGGAGAAGGTGCGGATCTTCTCGACGGTGACGACGGCGCCGTTCTTGTCGATCTCGAGCAGCGGCTTGATCTTGAGGACGTCGGCGACGAAGCCGGCGGCGTTCGAGAGGCGGCCGTTCTTGACGAGGAACTTGAGGTCGGCGACGGCGAAGTAGATGTGGTTGTGGTCGCGGATGAACTCGAGTTCCTTCAGGATCTCTTCGAGCGAGCAGCCGCGCGCGGCCATCTCGGAGGCGGTGAGGGCCATCTTCACCTGGAGGTAGCCGACGGTCTTCGAGTCGAAGACGGTGACGTGTACGCCTTCGGCCATCTTCTTGGCGATCATCGCGTTCTCGTAGATGCCCGACATCTTCGAGGAGATCGTGATGAAGAGGACCTCGTCGCAGCCCTGGTCGCGGAAGCGTTCGTAGACGGCGAGCATCTCGCCGGTCGAGGCCATCGCGGTCCGCGGGAAGAGCGAGGGATCGTTCTCGATCATCTCGTAGAAGCGCTCGGCGGTGAGTTCCTCGTAGTCGACGTATTCCTTGTCGCCGAAGAGGATCCGGGAGCGGATGATCGGGATGTCGTAGGGATGGGAGATGTAGTCGATCGCGGAGTTGGTGCACACCATGACGCCAAGCTTCTTCATAGGGGTTTCCTCTCTGTTCTCTCTGGAATCAACTTCTATTATACCGTAAGGATCGGGAAAGTCAACCGAACCCCCGGAATCGGGGTCAGGCGTGCGGCGGGCGGGTCGTCCACTCGCGTCCGAGCGGTTTCGAGGGCGAGAGTTTCGCGATCTTGCCCTTCAGGCGGGTGCCGGAGAGCTTCGCGTAGGCCTCCTCCTTGGCGGCGGCGGGGACGCTGAAGAAGGTGAATTCGGTGAGGATCGCGATGTTCTGGACCTCGCGGCGCTGGAGCTTCACCTTTCCGCAGACGAAGTCGAGGACGTCGGAGACGAAGAGCCCGTCCTGCTTCCCGACGTTCAGGTGGAAGCGGGCGAGACCGGTCGTGTCGGCGGTGGAGGGGTAGCCGGGCTTCTTCGCCTCGAACTCCTCGTTGATGTCCGCCTCGTTGGCCGGGGCGGCGCTCTCGCGCACGATCATCTTGAGGAGGCCGGCGATGATCTCGTCCTCGGTCAGGCCGGTCTCGATCATCTTGTTCATGATCGCGTACTCCTTGTCGAGGTCTTCGGCCTCGACGAGGTCCCGGACGCGCTGGATCAGCTTGTCGTTCTTGACGTCGAGGACCTTCTCGTAGGTCGGGATCGCGCGCTTCTTGATCTTCGTCTTGAGGATCCGCTCGATCTCCTCGATCTGCTTCATCTCGCCCTTCGAGACGAGCGTGAAGGAATAGCCGACGTCGCCCATGCGGCCGGTGCGGCCGATGCGGTGGACGTAGTAGTCGGCCTTCTCGGGGACGTCGTAGTTGAACACGGCCTCGACCTCGCGGATGTCGAGTCCGCGGGCGGCGACGTCGGTCGCGACCATCACGTCGATGATGCCGTTGTGGAACTTCTTGAGGACGTCGAGGCGCGTCGTCTGCGGCAGGTCGCCGTGGATCTTGTCGCAGTTGACGCCGCGTTCGATCAGTTCCTGGGTGAGTTCGTCGACCTTGACCTTGGTGTTGCAGAAGATGAGCGAGAGCTTCGGGTGGTAGACGTTCAGGAGGCGGTAGAGGGCTTCCGTCTTGTTCTCGCGCTTGACCTTGTAGTAGTACTGGTTGACGTCGGTGTTGGTCTGTTCCTCGCCGATCACCTTGACGAGTTCGGGCTCGCGCATGTAGGAGGTGGCGAGGCCCATCACCGACCGCGGCATGGTCGCCGAGAACATCATCGTCTGGCGCTCCGCGGGGACGTGCGAGAAGACCTTCTCGATGTCCTCCTGGAAGCCCATCTTGAGCATCTCGTCGGCCTCGTCCATGACCATGATGCGGACCAGGTCGAACTTGAGGATCCCGCGGTCGAGGAGGTCGATCGTGCGCCCGGGGGTGCCGACGACGATCTGCGGCTTCTTTCTGAGGGCGAAGATCTGGTTCTGGATCGGGTCGCCGCCGTAGACCGTGGCGATCCGGCAGTCGGGGACGTACTTGGCGATCCGCCCGAACTCGTCCTTGATCTGGACGGCGAGTTCGCGGGTGGGGCAGATGACGACGGCCTGAACCGCGGGGACGGAAAAGTCGATCCGTTCGAGGATCGGGATGCCGAAGGCGGCGGTCTTGCCGGTGCCGGTGTGGGAGTGGCCGATGACGTCCTTGCCGGAAAGTAAAAGCGGGATCGTCAGTTCCTGGATCTCGGTCCAGGCGACGAAGCCCATCTCCTCGACCGCCTTCTGGATCTCGGGTCTGAGGCCGATGTTGAATTCCATGGGAATCATTCCTTTCGGTGAAGCGTATCGTATCGGGAGCGCGCCTTGCGCGTCCCGTCCGTTTTCATGTCGGGTGAATGCGGGCCAAAGAAAAGGTCAGCGCACGGCTGACCTCGTCATTTGACTTCCACGATGCGGACGCCGCCGGCCAAGAGGTGAGATGCCGTTTCGCCGCGGCCGGGGATCGTGGTTCCCGAAAACGTCCCGTCGTATACGTAGGAAAAACCGCAGGACGGGCTGCCGTCTTTCAGGATCGCCTGGGTGCAACGGTGCTTCTTGAGCAGTTCGAGCGTGACTTTCTTGCCGCGGTCGAAATAGGCCGTGACGTCCTCGCCCCGCGCGTTCTTCACGAGCGCGCCGGGCGTGACGATCTCCGAGGGGATCCGGGGCGTGGGCAAACCGCCGAACGATTCCGGACAGATCGGGATCACGGTCTTGTTGCGGACGTATTCGACGACCCTGGGGTCCAGGTTGTTGCCCCCGTCGTACTTGCAGTTGAAACCGAGCAGGCATGCGCTGACCGCGATGACTTCGTCCATTTCACACCTCAAGTTGCGTTCGTCGGTACCGGTGATGCTAGAAAGCGTCGATGTCGATGTTGATCTTCTTGCCGAGACGCGAGGCGGCCGCGTAGGCGATCGTGCGGATCGCGTTCGCGATCTTCCCGCCCTTGCCGATCACGCGGCCCAGGTCGTCCTGGTTGACGAGTACCTGGATCGTGACCGATTCGTCGTCCTCGGCGAACTTCTTCACGACCAGATCCTCGGGATGCACGACCAGCGGCGTCACGAGGTCCGATATCAGTTTTTCGAAGTTGATCGCCATTTCGATGTCCTGCTTACTTCTTCTTCGAATCGGTGTAGGCGGCGATGATGCCCTGCCGCGTCAGCAGATTCTTGACCGTGTCGGTCGGCTGCGCGCCGTTCTGAAGCCACTTCATCACGGCATCCTTCTTGATGTCGAGATGGATCGGTTCCTTCGTCGGATCGTAGACCCCGACGATCTCCAGGAACCGGCCGTCGCGCTTCTGAGAAGCCTCGGCGGCGACGATGCGGTAGAACGGTTTCTTCGTCGTGCCGAAACGCTGCAATCTGATTTTGACCATGGATTTCCCTCCTGATTAGCAAAGTCACCTTATTGTAGCAGA
>Ga0265297_10001837_pt1 | contig 46685 bp, 51 predicted proteins | sample Munlanlwell13791_FD_192502 | JGI IMG/M metagenome (GOLD analysis project Ga0265297, IMG submission 192502) | Leachate microbial communities from a municipal landfill in Southern Ontario, Canada - Leachate well 137-91 | ecosystem: Engineered > Solid waste > Landfill > Unclassified | place...
CTCCACCCACTTTGATCATATGCGGTATAAATGCTTTCATAAGCAAAAAAGGCCCTGTGAGATTAACTTCAACGACCTTCCTCCACAGCTCGGGGTCAACATCAACGACAGTCCCGGGAGGATCCATCCCAGCATTGTTCACCAGCACGTCAAGTCGATTGCCAAACTCCAGTACAGTTTTCACCATAAGCTGAACATCATCGTACTTAGACACATCGCCTGCACATGTTACCACCGAACCGGAAGGCAATGAACGAGCAACCTGCTCCAACAACTCCTTACGGCGACCGGTAATACATATCCTGGCTCCTTCAGAAACGAATCGCCTGGCAATTGCTGTGCCTATGCCTGTACCTCCCCCGGTAATAAGCGCCACTTTATCTTTTAATTTCATACTCTCTCCCTCATTTTATATATTAATCTCGATAGAAGAGCCAATGATATCTCAATTTTGCAATAGAATTCTATCACGATGTTTTCTCTGCCGCAGCGTTTAAGCCAGCAAGACGACCAAAAGTCCAGGCTCGGCTATGAGTAAGCCCCGGCACGGTAGTGGGATATATGTTTGAGAAAAAAGAACCGGAGACGTTTCCTGCTGCATACAGTCCCGGAATGATATTTCTATCCGTATCCAGCACCTGCATCCTGGTGTTAATCTTTAAACCGCCCAGAGTCACCAGATAGCGGGCCTTTATTTTGCAGGCATAAAACAGCGGTTTTTCCACAGTCGTCAAACGATCAGGATGTTTGCCAAAGTCAAGGTCATTCCCTCTCCGCGTCAGCTCGTTATATCTTGCCACAGTAGACTTGAATGCCTCGACAGGTACATCCATCTTGTTGGCAAGCTCATCAATGGTCTTCGCTGTCAGTACATCGCCATTTTTAATTGCTTCGTCGAGGCGTTGTGCTTCCCAGAGGTATGTGGGTGGCCCCATGTTTTTGCAGCACTGGCTCTTCATTTTCGGCCAATCAGAGTCATACTTGGCATCCCACACTGCCCATACCACACCACCTGGCTGTTGCATGATCTGGTCACACTCGTAACCCCAGGGCAGGTCTTCATTCATAAATCTTTCCCCGTTCAAATTAACCCGAAGCCATGGCTGACGACCCAGGTTAAAAATACCATGATCGCTCCAGACCGCCGTCCAATCAAAAAGCATCACGCAGTGCGGAGCATCGTCGATGGCCGCACCGATCCACATACCCATCTTATGCCCATCACCGGTATTTAAAGGAGGTTCATAAGAACATGCCAGGCTACTCACAGCTTTCCAGCAATATTTCTCAACCATCCGGCGATCATTACCATAATCGCCAGTACAGAGCACTACCGCCCTGCTAACATTAAATTGAATGTAACCACTTTTCGGGTTTTGCGCAATAACTCCGGTAACCCTGCCCTTTCCCTCTCTGAGCAACCGTACGGCTGGAGCATTAAAACGAACATCAACCCCTAACGCTCTAGCTCTATTCAGCAGCATACCAGCCAGAGTTTCCTGCCATGCAGGCATAAAGACATGGATCACCGGATAGTTAGGGAAATACCATTCTTTGGTAGTGGGATCCAATATTACTTCTATATTGGCCGTTTCTGCCATATCCAGCAGCCAATCCATAACGCTATCGCAACTGTCCGCCCAAGTTGTAACTACCTTCTGGTCAGTTCTATAGGCTCCATATTCCATTATGGTATATATTATCTTATCCCTGTCGTTTTTTATCCCTGCTTTTTTCTGCAACCTGCTACTTATAGCAGTATTATGCAGACCACGATTATGAAAATTATCACCTTTTTCCAATAAGATGGTCCTGACACCTGCCTCCGCAGCCGAAACAGCCGCAGTGAGCCCCGCTATTCCAGCCCCCAGGACTACGACATCTGTAGTTATCGTTTCCTTGATCTCTTTAGGCGGGATCGGTGGCGGAGAGACTTCGAAGTCCACCCTTGCCGACTCACTACCCTTTTTACTCTGTCTAACAGAAGTCACATCTGGCCTCCTTAAATCATCATTAAAACACTGCATATTCTACTACACAGACCTATGCCAAATATACAAGATTAATATTTCCAACAATACTGACCAGGATGCAACGCTATTTCTTTCTGGCAAAAGGTATCCATAATGACATACGAGGCAGAAAACGCCCCGTTGTCTCCATATAAGAAAGATAATCGTCTCCGAAAGTTTCGATCATCATAGCCTCTTCCCGTTTTACTCTCAAAAACAAAACAACCGTGAGACCTGCTGTCCAGGTAATGCCTATGAACCAGTTCGCCGATAATAAGAAAGACGCTATATGAAGTATGTAGAAAGCGGTATACATAGGATGCCGCACCCAGCGATATGGCCCGGTATTTATAAGCGCATGTCCTTCAGTAATCCTCAATTTAACGGCAAAATATTTGCCCAGATTCCGATGCACCCAGACGAAGAGAAGCAAAGCACCTATCCCAAGAAAAATTCCGATATACCTTAACCAGACAGGCATGGTAATACTACCGAATACAATAGCCCGGGGATAAAATAACCAGAGAAACAATGTCAGTACTTCATAGCAAATCAGTATGCTTAAAAATACCGAGTATTTCTTACTTTCTGCGATAACCGTTGGTAGTTTCGCCTTTTTTGCCAAACGCTGGTATTGAATACGGATGATAGAAAAAAGTGTGAAAACAACAATTAAAACTATCTTGCAAAGCAGATCGACGTCCATTCCACAATCCTAAACTAGATGACCGCGGAGACAGCAAATTGAGTCAGTTAATCTATATTGTTACTGCTAATAGTAGCACAGCAAAAGCAAAATCTACCACTTTTCAGAATAAGGCTAATTTGATTATCGTTGCTATTTCACACAATTATCGCAAGGTGGTAGAATCTTACTAAAGCTATTGGTAACGACAAAGAGGGAGGTATGAAATTATGATGAAGGTCGCATGTGCTGTTGATAAAATCAAGGCTTTAAAACCCAAAGAACTTAAAACCATACTCGACAACGACAAATCCGGGGAATATCTTCTTGTAGACGTCAGACAGCCGGAGGAATATGAAGAAGGACATATTCCCGGAGCAATCCTTATCCCTTTAGGCGAGCTCGAAAATAGACTATCAGAACTAAACCGGGAAAAGAAGATTATAACGTATTGACGTTCCGGGAGACGCAGCCTGGCAGCCGCAATTATATTATGCGAAAACGGATTCACCGGGCTGAGCCACCTGGATGGTGGTATAACAAACTGGTCATATGAGAGCATTACCGGTATGCCTGAACCAACTAAAAAGTTCGTCCCCGAAACCGCCAGCGCCAGAGATATTCTGATACTTGCTATCAGAATGGAAAAAGGGTCTATGGATTTCTATAGAATTGCGCAGCAGCAGCCAAAGCTGGCAAAAACAAAAGGCCTTCTTGAAACACTGGAGAACGCAGAGAAAAAGCACATGCAGCAACTTTATGATAGGCTCATCGCAATGGTTAAGCCTCATAATCTGCCTCCACTGGATAAACTGGTACAGGGTACCGTCAGCTACATGGAAGGAGGGATTGAAATCAACAAGGCTCTACTGGAATTGGAGACAATAATCAGCGGGGAATTGGAGCTACTTGAAATAGGAATAGAGAAAGAATATCTGGCTTATGACTTTTACAAACGAGCTGCGGCTATGATAACAGACCCTGATTCCGGATCATTGCTACATGAACTGGCAAAACAGGAACATAACCATGCCCAAATTCTGCTCGATCGCCTGGCTCAGGTCGTAAGACAAAAATAAAGGAGTTCTAAATGATTTTCGAAAGAATAAAATCAGAGGGAATCGCTCATAACTCCTATTTTATCGGCTCGGGTAGTACTGCAACTGTGATTGACCCCCGTCGCGACTGCCAGATATACATAGATTTATCACAAAGATACGGTCTTAAAATAAAACACATCTTTGAAACACATCGAAATGAAGATTTCGTAATCGGATCCCTGGAACTGCAGCATATGACCGGAGCTCAGATCCATCATGGAGCGGGTATTGAATGGAAATACGGTAAAACCCTGAGTGACGGGGAGAAGTTCCGGATTGGCTCATTAGAACTGACTGCCATCCATACGCCGGGACATACCGATGAAAGCACGTCCTACAGCCTGGTAGACCTAGCCACAGGGCATACTCCCGTTATGGTTTTTACCGGTGATACTCTTTTTGTCAATGACGTCGGCCGAACTGATTTGTATGGGAAAGCAGAAACCTCACGATTGGCCACTGCACTCTATAACAGTATTTTCAATAAGCTGCTGCCGCTCGGTGACAGTGTCATATTATGTCCCGGTCACGGTGCTGGGTCCGTTTGTGGTATGAACATAGCCGATCGAGACGAAAGCACTCTGGGTATAGAGAGAATACAGAACCCGGTACTGCAAATAAAAAAACAGGACGATTTCGTTAAATTCAAGATAAAAGAACAACCGGAAAGACCACATTACTTTCGTCAGATGGAAAAGTACAACCTTGAAGGCCCACCGCTTCTCGGCTGCCTGCCGCAACCAATACCGTTAACACCTGCGGAATTCAAAAATGAGACGGAAAAAGGAGCACAGGTTGTCGATACCAGTGAACCAGCGGCATTTGGCGGTGCTCATATCAAAAGCTCTTATAGTATCTGGCTGGGCGGGCTGCCAGTCTTTGCTGGCTGGGTATTATCTTATGACAAGCCGATTCTGCTGGTGCTCGAAGACCAGAGCCATCTGGAAAAGTCGGTAAAGTACCTGATACGGGCAGGTTATGACAACATACTGGGTTACCTGAAAGAGGGTACGGAAGGATGGTACAATGCTGGCTTCCCCACAGAACACCTTACTCTACTGTCGGTTCATGAACTAAAACAAAGATTAGACCAGGGAGATGACCTCCTGGTGTTAGATACCCGTGATCAAACAGAATGGTATAGCGGTCATATAGAAGATGCTCTCCACATTTACGTCGGGCATCTTGAATCTCGACTCAACGACATCCCACAAAACAGGTCTATTGCTGTAATATGCAATGTCGGTCATAGAGCAAGTCTGGGTGCCAGCATCTTGTTGCGTGCCGGATTTCCAAAAGTCTACAACGTCCTGGGCAGCGTAAAGGCATGGACAGCAGCCGGATTCCCGGTAACCAAAGATTGGCTCTCAGAACAAGAATAACCATCTAACAAACTTATTATCAAAAGCTCCAAACAAAACCAGTACTGTTTTTACAAAAGGAGGCGAGCGAAGACATATGGAATTTGAAAAAATTCAGGTAGAGCAGACTTTCAAGGTATGTCCTAACTGTGGATATCAGGACGGATTTCACTCAATGTTTGAGAGGATTAAAGACAGCAACAAACTACACTGGCGTTTTATATGTCCCAATTGCCACAAAGTTTACGACATCGGCCTTACAGTCGCTACAGGATAACCATAAATAAATAGAAAATATCAAACCAGACGAGGTTAATCATGAAATTTTCAAATCTAAAGAAAAAAGCACCGTTCTTAATAAAAAACCCGGATTACTGCAAGACCAAGGAAGGCGTCATCGACATAGCCTGTCGAGATTGCGATTTCTGGAAAGAAGATGAACGCGATTACGAATGTGGCGCTCGCGCCCTCCTGAGAATTCTATTAGAAAAAAACGTTATTTCAATAGAGGAAATAGTTCGTGCTGTCTCCGAATAATTATTTGCGTCTCTCAAATCATTGTTTTTTAAAACAGCTTGAGGAATTCTATGTCTATAACATCAGGACCGACGAAATGTATGAAACAAACCAGGAAGCATTTGAATTTCTCAAGCTATGCGATGGTTCCCGCCAGGTTAAAGAACTGCATTTCGAGAATAAATTTGCCAATTGGTGCCTCAAAGAAGGAATTCTGAATGCAGAGCCAAAACGCAGGCAGCGCCGGTTCACCATCGAGGCTGCACCTGCTCCATCTCTCCGCTATTTAGAGTTTCAAATCACTTCACGGTGCAATTTGAAATGTCTACACTGCTATCTGGGAGAGCCAGCAGCAGTAGATCTTCCCAAGGAAAAGATAATGCAAGTCCTGGAGGAGTTTCAAACAATGCAAGGCCTCCGATTGCTTATCTCCGGCGGTGAGCCTCTGCTTCATCCTTATTTCTGGACAATTAATGCTGTCCTGCAGAACTTTGGTTTCCGTTCGATATTGCTAACCAATGGTACTCTTATTAACCAGGATATTGCCAAAAAGCTTAAGGTACATGAGATACAGGTAAGCCTGGACGGGATCGGATCTTCCCATGATCTTATAAGAGGAAAAGATAGCTACACTAAATCCATAAGCGCCATAAATCTACTTCGCGAGTTGGGAAAAGACGTATCAGTTGCCACCATGGTACATGCTAAAAATCTCGAAGATTTCCCACGATTAGCATCACTGATCAAAAGCTTGGGAATAAAAGAATGGAATGTTGATGTACCCTGCATTTCAGGAAGACTGGCAGAGCATAAGGAGTTTCAGGTTGACCATCGTAAAGCAGCTCAATTTTTGAAGTACAGCTTCGGCGGCGGGCTCTATGCATCTTCGGGTGACCTTGCCTGCGGCGCTCATCTTTGTACTATATTACCTGACGGCAGGGTGGCCAAATGCGGTTTTTTCTCAGCAGAGCCAGTGGGATATATCGATGAGGGGCTGCAAACATGCTGGAAACGGATAAAGCATATAAAACTAAAAGACCTCGATTGTAATTGCGACTACGTTCAGGAATGTAGAGGAGGTTGCCGATATCGGGCACTTTTAGCTAACAACCTGTACAGTTGCGACCCGGTACAATGCTATTTTCGTGGCGTGAATTAGTATCCGCTCATTAGTGAATACTGTTTGACTTGAAGCTGCAAGCGTGCTAACATGATTTTATCAGCCTAATTGGAGGGATACGATGAAAATCAGGAAGATTGCCAAGAAAGCTGTATCGACTTGCAAGTGCAAAGCCTCTTGCTAGAATCTGAGTCTAGTATTTAATTAGATTCGATTTAGCAAATGTGGAGAGTGATGGGCTGTTTTCGCAATAGTGCTGCATCTAAGTGCAGGTGCAAATGAAAGCAGGTGATTAAATCACCTGCTTTTTTATTATGATGAAAGATTGGGATACGATTATAATTGGTGCGGGGCTGGGAGGACTGACAGCCGCAGCCAAATTAGTGAAAGCGGGAAAACGTGTCCTAGTTTTGGAAAAGAATCTCCACTTCGGTGGCACAGCCTATACTTATCAAAGAAACGGTTTCTCCTTTCCTATGGGACCGCTGGGATTCAGCAATCCCCAAACAATCCAGAGTATACTCCATAGTGTAAATCAAGATATCTATTTAGTTTGTGACCGGATTCATTATTCCCTTAGAGCATTTGGACTTATGCTGTGTATTTCCCTTCCCTTCCCCCAGATGGTCGATGAATTAACTAGACATTTCCCCGAAGAATCAAACGCAATCAAGCACTTCTTTCTTGATGTTGATGATGTTATTTCTTCATTGCAGTTCTCTGATACTACTTCCGATTCCAAATCATTAGATAAAAAATACCAGATCTCCGTGGACGAATATCTCAGCAGGGTTATTAAAGACTGGCGGTTACAATATATTTTGGGCAGTCTCGGGACCAGAAAACCTTATACCAGTTTCCCATTACAAGCTGCGATGTGGAATATCATGGGCAAGGAAGGAATCTGGTATCCCAGAGGAGGATTCAAACAATTCTGTGATTCTCTGGCACAGACAGTTACAGGGAAGAGAAAAGGGACTTCCAAATCATCCGGAGTAACCGGAGTAATTAGATTAGGAACAGCAGTAGAAAAGATTCAGGTAGACCTGGGGCGAGTTACAGGCGTAGTTCTTGCTGACGGTACTGTTGTCACCTCTGAATCGGTTATTTCCAACGCTGATTACAAGTCAACTTTCCTGAATCTGCTAGGGCCGAATGTCTCGCCTGACTGGTATAACGCCATTTCTAAAGCAAAACAAGCCGGGTCTATTTTTCAGGTATGCCTGGGCGTTGACCTGAATAAGGTCGACCTATCGATATTCAGAGATGCGAGCAGAATCATCTATCGTCGGAACTGTGGCAATATGCCACCGAAGGAAAAAACTAATTGGAATAGAGAAGAGGTCGATCCGGATGAAATAGCCAATCAGGAAATAGAAGTGAGTTACTGGAGTAAAGACGATGAAAAACTAGCCCCCCAGGGAAGTGCCGTGATTGTGATTCGTACGGAAGCGCCATACGAGCATTTCTCCAAATTTCGTCTGAGTTCCGGGGCACGAGTACCTCATTATCATGACTATAAGACAGGCATCGCTCATGCCCTGATCAGTGAAGTAAGAAGAATCGTGCCGGGGCTTGGTGAAACAGGCTCAACAATGGATGTGGCGACTCCTATTACATTTGCAGACCGGGCATCCAGAAGTCAAGGCGCAGTCGCCGGTTGGTCCTGGGAATATCAAGATACCGGCAACAACGAACCTAAAGAGCTTGTGTTAACCCCTATAAAAGGACTGTATATGGCCGGTTATCAGGCTTTTTCAGCATTGTTCATGGGTGGCGTGCCTACTGCAATAGAGAGCGGTTACCGTGCTGCTGAAGCTGTGCTCAAAGATACTGAGCCTATCAGTGAAATAAGGATTCCAGGAGTGCCATAAACAAAAAATCTATTAGAAACTCCTGAGTAGATATATTTTTGAGTGAGTTTATCTAATAAACCTTTTTTCTGACAATCTGGGCTATTATCCCGAGAGTTATAAGCGCCAACCCAATAATTACAGCGATTATGACACTTTGAGCCGGTACTGTGGTAACAGCGAGACGCTTTAGCAATATACCTAGCAATGCCCAGTCAACGACGAGACAATAGAATATATCTTTCCGATGAATAAGCATTGCCAGAGCAATTGCTATACCGACAACAATAACAAGTACAGTCCAAAACTGCTCGCCAAGTCCGAATCCACCCCAACCAGCGTTAACCAGTAAAGCAGTAACATTGGCGATTGTAGCTATAGTAATCCAGCCTAAATATATACTAAAAGGAAGATGCGCCATATATCTTTCACGTTTCGATGCATCTGATTTGCCGATTCGCAATCTTAAATAAATTGCAATCAAAGACCCCAGCAGTAATAGCATCAGAACCAAAGACAGAGGAAGTATTTCGTAGTGCCAGGCAAATATCCAGCCGATATTAAATAAACAGGAAAGAAAGAAAAGGAATCCGATTTTTTCAGTGAATAAGGACTGCTCAGTATCTTTCCTTATAATGGTAACTAGCTGATATATTACAAATATCGCCAGAAGAATATAAATTAACCCCCAGATTGAAAACGTCAGTCCTGCAGGTACAAATAAGTTCGGGTATTGATCTGACAAGGCGGCGGTTGTTTTGTTGTTTATAGGAAGAGCATTAGCCAGTCCGTTTACAACAACTACACCTAAAAACCCAACTATGTTCAAAACCGATAGGACTAAATATGACTTAATCTTGTTCATGGTCCACCACCTTTCCTGCATCTCTACTGTCAATTATATAACAAGCTAATTAAATTAGAAACACAAGCTATGTATGAAAATTAAATCATGCTATAATAATCACTACTAATATGCTATTCAGATATGGACGTACGACTTTAATACCGGCCTTAATAGTGTAGTATCTTTTACATTAGTTTTTTATATCATGGCAGATTGGACTTTTCTTACCAGACATGCGCATGTGCTGAGTATTATTGCCAAACATCCATATATTACTGCCCAGCAAATCGCCGCAAATATAGGGGTCACCGAGAGAGCAGTGCGTAAGATAATCGCCGACCTGTACGCAAACAAATACATAAGCAAGAAGCGGGTAGGTAGAGGTACAGAATACCGAATAAATCCTGAACTACGGCTTCGTCATCGGACCAATGAAGATATTGCGATAGGCGATCTTCTCAAAACTCTGGGCTGGGAGAAAAAACGAAGCAACGCAAGACTACAAAAAAACAAATCTAAAATGACTTTGGTCGTAGCGAAATGAAAAATGTAAAAATGCTGTGGCAGCACAGTATGTTTGTCTTTACTTTTATAATCCCGTGCTTATTAACTCTTACCATATTTGAACTCAACAATTGTATTACGAGTAGCCAGTCTCAAAATATTATAACTAATGAGCAGACCTACGTTCTAACACCAATCAATTCAGGTGAAATAAACAGTTTATACAGAGCTACTCACAGCAAGCTTAATGTAAGGACAAATCAAAATTCTGAAAAACCACTGGCTGTTGAAATATACAAAGGTTCACACAAATATCTTGCCACAATACACAGCGGGGCAGGATTCTTTCATAATACTCATATCAAAAGCTACCATCAGCTTTGTTGTCTAATAGATATTCCACCGCCTTATCACCTCTATTCATAAATAAAGGTTAGAGCCTGTTTAGCCCTTTGCCACTTTGGCAACTTTTATCGTCTCATAATAATTAGTCCTAATTATATTGCAGTCAAGCTCTATTCTTACACTTCATAGCTAAAACTGTAATCCCTAAGGCCTACCACAGACAGGTTCACAAAAGTTTCATAAAGAAAAATCAACATAAGGAGAATATAAAAATGTTCGGTAGCAAAAAAACTGAAAACAATGCGAGCAATGTCAAGGTTGAGAAATTACCTGGCCCGAGAGATATACCGGGGCTGATTCAAAAGTACTTAATAAACGAAAGAAAAATGGACCCCGATCTCGTCCCAATACTCAAGTCGACAATTCGTCATAAGCAAGATAGCGGACAAAAAGCATTCTATATCAGGATTTTCGACGATTCTGATGCCGCAGCTCATAAAGTTCAGGTGAAAGATTATAATACTTTTGAAAATTATCCCGATCTAGTTATCTATGATGGATGGTTTGATGACGCAACGAAGCAGATTGAGCTTGTTGAAAAAAAGAAGATTACTCAGGGCACTACGCTTTTCAGTCAAGACGAGATTCTGCAAAAGATTGAAGGGTTGACTGAGCCTGGTAGTACAGTTTTCTTCTATATGGCCCGCGGTCCGGGAAACGGTGGGCCTCTTGGTCGCGGCGCCGCCGTAGTTGAGCTCAATCACCAGATACAGGGAAAGAAAACCAAAAAATATACCATTTACGGTGCGAATGTGATTGATATGAAGCCTGTGGGTAAGGGGGACAAAGTGTTCGACTCCGATAAAGCAAAAGACATAGCCAAGTGGATTAAAGAAGCACATCACAAACGGATGTATTAGACGAGAACAGGCAATAAACATCATCGGACACAGGAAAATATAAAACAGCTACAGGCAATCCATCTGAACGTTTGCCTATGTCGCTTTTTAGATAAAGCTTTGCATCTGCTTTGGACAAGCCATTATTACTTCAAATAATGGGATGTTGCCCATTTGGGAAGCTGCCCTTACGAATTGTAATGGCTACGTCTGGTTGCCTTTTCGATGAGAACATCACCCCTGTTTTATTCCGAAGATGTTTAATGCTCTAAACCCACTGGCCTTACTTCTAAAAACAAAGATTGATAAAGGAAATGAAACAAATGGAAGATAAAGTAATGATCTTCACAATTGCTACAATTCTTGTGCTTGTCGTACTTCTGGCTATTTCTATTCCGCTTATTTTGAGACAAAACAAAAGGATTGCAAATATGAAGGACAATACAGAGACAAAAGACTTGAAAGAAAATCAAATAAAGGTAAGGAGATAAAACCATATGAATATCAGCAACTAGAATTCTATCTTAATACTACTTGTAAAACTATATAGCTCTTAGAAATATATTAGAAAGGAATACTTGATGAACATAACGCTTTTCGAAGGTTTTGCCGTAGCCACTCCGTTTGAGCAATACGCGCTCATTGGCGTGCTAGCAATAGCCGTCATAGGTCTGCTTTATGCTGGATTCCTCACCAGGCAGATCCTCAAGGAACCCGAAGGAAACGACAGGATGAAGCACATTGCCGATGCCATACGTAGAGGAGGGAATGCTTACCTGAACCGCCAGTTGCGCACTATACTGATATTGCTCTTTCTGGTAGCTGTTTTCGTATTTTTCACCGGTTGGTTTGCCGGCAGTACCTCCGCATATGGCAACCCACCATGGTTAATCGGGTTGGGGCGAGCCGGTGGCTTCTTGATGGGTGCTGTTTTCTCCGCCCTGGTAGGTTACATAGGAATGAATATGGCGCTACGGGGTAATGTAAGAGTCGCTCAGGCTGCACGCAACAGCTTCACCAACGCTCTCAAAATAGCATACCGTACTGGGACTATAACCGGTATGCTTACCGATGGATTAGGACTTCTCGGCGGCACTATAATCTTTCTCATCTTCTTTAAAGATGCTCCTCTCGTACTGATCGGATTTGGTTTTGGTGGTACGTTAATAGCCCTGTTCATGCGTGTCGGCGGTGGCATATACACTAAAGCAGCCGACGTCGGAGCTGACCTAGTAGGTAAAGTAGAAAAAAATATCCCTGAAGACGACCCGCGCAACGCTGCTGTAATCGCCGACCTCGTGGGCGATAACGTCGGCGACTGTGCTGGCATGGCAGCAGATATCTTCGAATCTTACGAGGTTACCATTGTTTCCTCCATGATATTGGGGCTTCTTCTGACTGCTGCCACCGGTCAACTCTACTGGATTATCTTTCCACTTTTAGTGCGAGCTGCCGGCGTTTTCTCATCTATAATCAGCACTTACTCGGTAAGAGCATTGCGTGAAGGTGAAAACGCTATGAAGGCCATACATCGCGGCTACTGGTTGGCCGCAGCTATCTCGATAGCATCATTCTTCCTGTTTTCCTTCTTCTACTGCCACGATATACGTTTCTTCTGGGCAACAGCAGTTGGTGTGATTTTGGCAGTAGCAATCAACTACCTCACCGACTACTACACTTCAACTGAGCGAAACCCAGTTAAGCAGATAGCCAAGTCATGCAAAACAGGTCCCGCTACTACAATACTATCTGGCCTAGGCATCGGATATGAAAGCACTGTAGTGGCCATCATTGTAATCGCCCTAGCCATCATCGCTTCTGCATTCATCTGGCGGGACGGCGGAGCAGGTGGTTCAACCATACTATACATATTTTACGGTGTCTCTCTCTGCGGCATTGGTCAGCTTACTCTAACTGGAAATAACATCTCCATGGACGCCTTCGGCCCTGTATCAGACAATGCCAATGGTATTGCTGAGATGTCAAAGCTGGAACCTAAAGCCCGACAGACACTGGCAGACCTGGATGCTGTCGGTAACACCACCAAAGCGATTACTAAAGGAATTGCCATTGCCTCAGCAGTGATCGCAGCAGTTGCCTTATTTGCCGCCTTCTACGCAGACTACCGACTTGAAACAATTAACCTTATTCAGTGGCCAGTCTTTGTCTGTTTTCTGATTGGAGGTTCTATACCATTTTTGTTTAGTTCTCTAACTATCAGCGCAGTGGGCAGGGCAGCATACCAAATTATTAACGAGGTGCGATACCAGTTTGCCAAAGTTAAAGGCGTTTGGGAAGGCACGGTTGACCCAGATTATGGCAGAGTAGTTACCATATGTACTGCAGCTGCCCAAAAGGAACTTCTCACACCCGCAATCCTGGCTATACTTTCACCCATAGTTATCGGCTTTCTATTCGGACTTGAAGCGCTGGCTGGCTTTCTGGCCGGGGTAATATTGGTCGGTCAACTCCTCGCTGTGTTCATGTCAAACGCTGGCGGAGCCTGGGACAATGCCAAGAAAACTATTGAGGACGGACTATACGGCGGCAAAGGCAGCGAAGCTCATAAAGCAAGCGTCGTCGGCGATACCGTAGGTGATCCGCTCAAAGACACTGCTGGTCCAGCTCTTAACCCGCTTATCAAAGTCATTAATCTGGTCTCAGTTATCGCCGCTTCAATGATGGTGATACCATTAGCCGGTGGCGGCTTCAAAGAAATAGGACTAACACCAGTAACTATCGGAGTATCAGTAGCCGGGCTCATAATCATAGGTATTTCCTTGTGGCTATCCAAAAGAACTGCCTCTTTCGGTAGAGAATTGGAAGAATAACCAAAACATAATCATAGCTCCTGCCCCTGTATCAAAGTAATACTGCCGGGCTAAGAGACCCTGTTCGAATATTCGAACAGGGTCTCTACTAAATGCAACAATCCTGATTCCAAATTAAAACTTGATCGGCCTTGCCTGATAAGCTGAGTAAGAATAGAATAGTTAAAAAGCAGAAACGGATAGCGATGAGGATTATTATCAGGGATATAATCATCAGCGTATTGATAGCGCTGGCTTTATATTTCGGATTTAGTTTCACGATCCAACAATTTGCGGTACATCAAATATCCATGGTACCTACCCTGGAGGAAGGGCAACGCATATTTGTGAACAAAACCGCCTATCTCTCTCACACCCCCGAAAGAGGCGACATTATAGTATTCAAAAGATCGGCCCAAAATCCCAGGGAAATACCATTAATCAAACGGGTTATCGGCCTGCCGGGAGAGGTAATAGAAATCAAATCCGGTATTGTGTATGTTGACGGCTATCCGCTGGAAGAGCCTTATATTAAAAACCAACCGATCTATGTGACCGAGCAATTAACCATTCCTGATAAAAATTACTTTGTCCTGGGAGATAACAGAAACTATAGCAAAGATTCCCATGAAGGCTGGACAGTTCTTGAAGCTAATATCATCGGTAAAGCCTGGATATCTATCTGGCCACCCAGAACATGGGGAGCAGTTTCAAACTACGCATACGCCTACGAGTGATCAGCAATTACTGCATTCCATGATATTTATCTGGCCAGTGGACAAACCAATAATAGCTTACCAAAACATATGCCTTGCATATTAACCAGTTATTAATCAGAATAAAACGATAGTGCCACTGATGGGCCAGTGTGAGTCGTCATTACAGGCGTTAAATCAGTCATATAAATTTCAGCGCAGTTACACTGGGCAATAACCATTTCTCTAAGCTTCTCCCCGTCTTCGATGTTATCTGTATAATGCACCATAATATGCAGCGGGTTGTCAGTATCAGTATGCTCTTTAACCAACTCAACCAGCCTCTGCATGGCTTTCTTTTTACCCCTCTCCCTACCGAGGGAGTCTACCAATCCATTATCACTGAGTATACCGATACCGATTAGCGGTTTCACTCCTACTAATTCACCAACGATTGCAGATTTAGGAGCCCGACCACCCCTAATAAGATATTTAAGAGTATCAAAAGCAGCGATATATTTGACCTTCGGTATCATGTCCTGTGCAATCTTTACCACCGCATTCAGGCTTTTACCCGCTTGAGCTGCACGCGCCGCCTCCAAAACTACAAAACCCAGGGCGCCAACAGAATTCTTGGTATCGATAAGCTCTATATTCAATCCAGGATGTTCTGCCATAACCATTTCTCTGGCTGCTGTTGCCGATTTATAGGCAGCGCTCAAAGCATGCGAAATGATCAAACACACAATATCATTTGTCGATTTAGCCAGCTCCGTGAAGATATCAGCATAACTCCCAGGGCTGGGGACGCCCGTAGTGGGCAGATTTTTTAAACCTTTAAACATTTTCCAGAATTCAGCCGGTGTAATTTCTATCTGGTCCAGGTAAACTTTTCCTTCCAATATCAAATGGTACGGCGCCACATGGATATCATATTGTTTAATTAAATCTGCCGGCAAACAATTTGTGCTATCTGTCACAATACCAACTTTAGACATTAAAACCTCCCTTGTTATTAGCCATCACAAGCAATCGTATACCTCGTAATACGATGTAGCTAGAGATGATATCAGTAAAAGGAAATCGTGTCAATAACCATCAGATGTCTTTTAAGTTATTCTCCGAATTTTGTGGACAATGATATGAACTAGAGGACTTATGAACAGGACAAATAGGATGACTTCTTAATTAATAAGTTGTAACAGAAAAAGGATGCTCTTCTTTTTCAAAATCAGGGATATAGTTTTTTGCAGAGTCAATTTCCTGTACCCAGCCATTCTCGAAACCTAAATGCGATAGCAGTCCGGTTACCATCTCATACTCATCGATTGATATTACTCGGGAAAACAATGGAATTTGCTGTGCTTTATGTACAGGCAGATATTGAGCCATAATACTTAATGTGACTGAAGTCGACAGATCACTAGCCAACCATCGTAATGACTTTTCGCTGCCGGCCAATCCGTTAGGCAAAACCAGGTGTCGTACAATCAACCCCCGTTTAGCCACATCATCTTCATCAACCTGTAAATCTCCTACCTGCCGGTACATTTCCTTTATAGCAGACCTGCTCACAGCAACATAGTTTGGAGCCTGGGAATATTTCCTGGCCAGGTCATCAGAGGCGTATTTCAAGTCAGGCAAATAAACGTCTATAATCCCATCAAGCTCTCTTAAACTATCGATGGAATCATAACTACTGGTGTTATATACCAGAGGTATATGCAAACCCATAGGTATCGCTTCAAGAATTGCCCGAGCCAACTGAGGCACAAAATGGGAAGGGGAAACAAAGTTAATATTATGACAACCCAATTCATTTTGAAGATAAATCATTTTCTCAGCAAGAGTTTGGCAATTCACCTCATATGATTTCTGCTTCTGCCAGTTTTGGCTTATCTGGTAGTTCTGACAATAAAGGCAACGGAGATTACAATTGCCGAAAAATATAGCTCCTGACCCTTTAGTGCCCGATATAACAGGTTCTTCTCCTTCATGAACACAAACAGATGAGACCATAGGCAATTTCCCTGACCGACAAAAGCCCATCTCACCTTTTAATCTATTAATCCCGCACTTTCTGGGACAAATATCACATGCAACTAATCGGGCTTCAAGGTTTTTAACGCGCTGCTCTAATTCACCAGAGCAATAGAGAGCCAGATAGCCAGGTTGTGCTGCGGCCATAGTATACTCCTTAAATTCGCTACGCTCAGCGAACTTTTCTAGAGAGTTCCTCCATCAATTCTGTCTGCATTTCCTGAATTTCCAAAAGTCGCTGCCATTGACCTCTAATAAGATGGTCTATTTTCTCATGCAAATGACGGATTTCGAGTTCGGCTTTGAGATTTACTCCGTAGTCTTGCTCCGACCGCAAGCGATCTTTTGACTCCTGCCGATTTTGGCTCATCAAGATAATAGGAGCTTGAATAGCAGCAAGACATGAAAGTATCAGGTTAAGAAGAATAAATGGATAGGGGTCGAACGGTTTCTGTATTAGAACCATAGTATTAACAGCGACCCATATAACGAGCACGACAAAAAAGCCCATGATGAAGCGCCAGCTTCCCGCAAATTCAGCAAGCCTATCAGCTAATCTATCTCCAAACGTCAGTTGCCTCTCAAACTCGATATTGACATTCTTTGATAGAAGGTCCTGTTCCTTAAAGCTCTCCATGACTTTTTCTTCCAACGCTGACAGTTCACCTTTCTCAGCTTCAAGAGCATCCCGCACGTGCTTTGCCCGAAAATGATTGAGGTCAGAAATACAAATAAAGCCGCTGGATGACCAATCGGGATGCGTTTTTAGAATTGTCTCAACTACAGGTTGCGATATCAGTTCCGCAGGTACAACCTCGCTCAATTTTTTCTGCTTCTTACAAATCTGACAGATAACACTATCTCGTTGTTTTCTCTCCGCCATGACAATTACTCCTTAACATAGTTATCCAAAACTATGTGAATCCTGGAAACATTTCACGTTCAACTATTGTATTATTAGTTAAAACAACTATCAAATATACAGACTATACAGACACAATAGATTTACAGACTATTTGTAACCTCTTTATCTTTGTGCTACATTAAATCCAACGATTTGATAACAATATATTATTACAAAATTGGGAGCCTAACTCTATGAAAAACACTTATTTCGATATCGCAAACCTAAAGCATACAATTAAGCGAAACAGGCTAAAGTCAAGGTTAGTTTTCACCCTACTTACGATTTTCATAACAGGCATAATCGCCTTTCCCCTAGCTGGGTGCCAATCAGCACCGGCATGGGAAGGCGATTTAAGATTAAAAGTAGCGAACGAAATTGCAGATATGACAGTTGCTTCAATGGCTGAATGGGACAATGAGATCAGCAGGATTGACGGTATGCTCGATGCTGAAGAAATAAAGCTCCAAAAACTGGAACAGGTGGCAGAGCCGATAATAAAATGGGCAGACATGCAAACGGCAGATGCAATAAAATATCAATGGACTCCAAGACAGGTAGAGATTACATCTGGATTAGATGAGGTTAAAAACGACCAGTTCGAAGCTAAAGAGGTACAATTCCGTGTAGAAATGCTGGCTACAGGCGACATGAAATACTCGAGTATTATTCTTATTAAAGATATAAGTACTGGAAAAACAAAAAAATACGAACAGCTACGTGATGAAATACGGAGCGGCATATCGGCTCTACTGCAACAGAGAGATATCATAGTCAAAGTTAGAAACACAGCAAGAATGACAGGGCTCAGCGTTGTAGATCAGTACCAGCAATGGAATGCCCAAAAAATTAACAAAGTCACTTATAACATCAGTGGTCCCGGGCTGGGCATGAACGATGGGCTTACTGATGGTACCTGGACATATTATCTTGGCGAAACAAATAAACTCGTCCCAGTCGATGCTGCTGCTCAAGGACTTAAGAGAGCACTAACAGGTAGATAGCCGGCCTTAAACATGATTCTATCATTGGCAAAATAGAAAAGTGAAGGCTCGCTAAACAACGAGCCTTCACTTTGAAATCTAGTTCTCTCAGTATATAACTGAACTTATAAGTGTTTAACCAATTTGCTCTTATTGAGAAGACTCACCACCAGTCTGATACCCTCCCCCGCCAGTACCGGGTATATTAACACCAGTTCCTCCTACACCGCTACTAGACCCGAAATTAGGATTAAAGCCAGAACCTCCCGAACCACCAGGCGGATTATAACCGCCAGTGTTTTGCGTATTATTTAAATTCGTTCCTCCATTGCCCCCACCACCATCACCACCATCACCACATCCACCATCTCCACCATCACCATTGCAACCAACGTAAAAAACCCATAGCCCAATAAGCACAGCTATTACACATACAGTACCAAGAACGGTTTTCCAGAGTTCAAGTTTTCTCATTTGTCTTATATTGTATTACCGCCATATACTGCTGTCAAACTCGCTATACAACTCTATTTATAGTAAATTTAACATCAATTTTATAGTATCGGCAAGAAATACAAATTGCTTCCAACTCAAACAAAATATCTGTCAACTAGCTCAATTCAGCTTGTTTCAATTCTAGCCGATCCCATCCTGACAATAAGCCAGGGTAGTGCCCCCAATAAAACCAATATTCCGATCAACTGGGCTTGCTGCATACCAAAAAGGACAGGGTGTCCGGCACGGAACAAGCGCACAGGCAAATCAGTGATAGCAAGCAGCACCAGCCACAGAAGAAATAACGAGCCCTGTGGTTTTAATTTCCCACGCAATAACCACAGCATCGCAAAAACTACCAAACACAGTACCAGATGATATATTTGCGTGGGGTGTAACAGCGTATAAAGCGGGGCAACACTATTTGGATTGGTATACATTACTGCCCAGGGTAAACCGCAAGGCACTCCGTAGCAGCAACCATTTATTATGCAACCGACTCGATATACAGCGAGACCCAACATCGCCCCTGGAGCAATGGCATCTCCTATTTCCCAAAAAGATAGCTTCCTTAATCTGGTATAAATGAAAACTGCCAGTAGGGCTCCTATAATTACACCGTACATCAATATACCATTCAAACCAAAAATAAGCTCCGGGTGCCCTGAAAATTCTTCTGGATTATCCAGAACATACAGAGCCCTGCCACCTATTAATGCACCTATTAGGAACGATAAGCATAATCCAACTGTACGATTCCATGCAATAGCCATACCAGCTCGTTTTACTTCTAATACGCCTATGACCATCACGATTACGAGAGAAATAATCAATATCAGGGTTGGCCATCTTACTTCCAGCGGGCCCATTTGCAGTACAGGGTCAATGCCTATTTCAATCATCTAACACCAGAAACAATAAAAAAAACTTATGTATTATGGTTCAGCACAGAGGAACAAATGAGCGGGACAACGACTTCAAGAGTCGGAATGATCTTTCTTGCTATGCTTTTCCCTGAATTCCCTGACCTGGTCGTCCATATTCTCGCTTACCAGGTTAGTTATCTCTCCGACTTTACGGACATATTTCAAAACAGCATCAGGATCAGGAGTATGGACATGGACTCTGATAAGTTGGCTATCACCAACTACAATAACCGATTCCCCCATCGTTTCGATTTTGCTTCGTATCTTATCCAGAGGCATATCAGTCCCCTGGAGCAAGAATTGGAGGTCATAACCGTAGCTTTGTGACGTGGATTTTGCTTGCGGTGCTAAAGTTCTCGTCTTCGCTTTGTGTTTTGTTACCCGCTCGCTCATATGGTCTCTCATTCCCTGAAACACATAAAGCAAGCCTTTCGCCCCAGCATCAACCACACCAGCCTCTTTCAATAAAGGCATAAGTTCAGGTGTTTTTTCGACCGATTTCTTAGACTGTCGCACTATGGCACTCATAGCTTGTCTAAGGCTGGCACCACGTTTTGCCATACGTGTTGCCATTTCCGAGGCTTCGCTGCTGACAGTGAGAATGGTTCCCTCAACAGGGTTCATTACAGCCCGTCGCGCCATTTCTGCAGCTACTCCAAGCGCTTCGGCAAAATGCATACAGGAAAATCGCTCCTTTGCCTCCATACCTTTAGCAATCCCACGCAATATCTGAGACAAAATCACACCGGAGTTGCCGCTGGCACCGAGAAGAGCGCCACGAGCTGCGGCTGCAGTCACCACAGCAGCTGATTGAGTATTCACCGCTGCGACTGCCTTATTCGCTGCCTGCAAAGTAACGAACATATTGATACCGGTGTCGCCATCCGGAACCGGAAAAACATTCAGCAGGTTAAGCTCATCTATATGCGCTTCAATATATTTTTCAGCTCCTCTCAAAGCTTCCCTCAAAACACTCCCATCAAAAAGCTCTTGGCGCATTCAAATCTCCTTTAGAGTTTATATGCATATTGTGAACCTATTCGTTATAGAAAGCAAGACCTATTAAACTTGGTCCTGTATGCGTACCCATAACCGGGGTAAATCCTGTGATAAGCAATTCGGCACACTGGAAACGCGAACCAATTTCGTCTCTCAGGTATTCCGCATCCTTAATAGCATCAGCATGCATTACCGCAACGTGCAGAGGAGTATCAGTAACATTTTCCTCCATCAAGCTGAGCAAACGTTCAATTGCTCTTCGTCTGGTTCTTGGCCTGTCCACGGGCACAGCTTTTCCATCCTTTACGGTCAGGATTGGTTTGACCCTCAACAAATTAGCCAGTACTGCCGAAGTAAAATTAACGCGCCCACCCCTCCTTAGATAGTCCAGAGTATCCAGCGAAAAAAAGATATGAGCCTTCTTAAGAACATCCCAGGCTGCTTTTACCACCTGTTCCATATTACCCCCCGCAGCAGCCGCTTTTGCCGCAGCGATTACGCCGAACCCCATAGCTGTAGTAGATAGCCTCGAATCAATGACTTCCACAGGTATATCAGGAACCATCTCTTTTGCAGTCATCGCAGAGTTGTAGGCACCGCTGAATTCCGTACTAAGCACTATAATTAAAATACCATCCACCTTACCCCGTAATTCTTCAAACAATTGAATGAATTCACCCTGAATAGCACCGGAGGTAGTAGGCAGTGTGGGAGATTTTCGAAGCCGCCTGTAGAATTCATCTGTCGTTATATCTACACCATCACGATATCTTTCTTTGTCCCAGGTAATATATAAAGGAATAACACGGATATCATATTTCCTAGCCAGATCGTCAGGAATCATGGCTGAGCTTTCAGTAACTACCGCTATACGACTCATTCAACATTTCCTCCACTGAAACAACTGCGAGAGCACATCGTTATGCGATGTGACAAGGTATCATAATATAAGCTTTGCCCACTGTCAAGAAGAAGAAAATGACATAAATTACTAATGAGAGTTTGCATCTGGAACGCAAGTGAAAACATCTCGGCTATTGCTCTCCTCTTCGCCTCTTATTAACTTCGTCCAGTATTTCAATCACCCCAGGCAAACTGGATAGCTCTTCGAACATATAACTCATCTTCCTGCAGTAGTTCAGGTTCTCCCCCTGCGTACCTGGCACATTCTGCTGTCTTGTTTCCAGCCACAGGTCTTCCAGATTTATCAAAACTACCTTCGCCTGGCTGGAGCCAAGAAACAACAAAAGGCCTTTTAGAATCTCGTTAACAGTAGGTTTGGAATTTAAAACAAATCGTTCTTCACTCAGAAACGAGGTAATTGCCTCTCGCACAAGCTGTCGCTGCTCCATTTCCTGTTCAAAACCAGAGTCATCCAGCAAACCGAGCTCTTTTCGTTGAGATATATCATTGCCATTCCAGAATGCAGCAAAAGTGGGCATATCATGAGTATTGATGCTTGCCACTACATTGACCGGTACCTTAGGAAAAGGTTTCTGGGAATCAGTACTGACGTCATATTGAACTACATAATGACGGTAAAGGCCGTGTTGCGACATTGCTGTTCTAACACCAGCGGGCACTGTACCTAGGTCCTCACCCAAAATCATCGTTTGGCTACGGTGCGATTCCAGAGCCAGTAAAGCATAAAATTCCGGAGCATGATAGCGAACATATACCCCTTCATGAGCCTCGAATCCTTGCGGAATCAAGTAAAGACGGTGAAAAGCCATAATGTGATCGATGCGCAGGATATCTGCATATTTCATATTATGACGCAAACAATCTATATAGTATCGATATCCTTGTCTGCGAATTCCCTCGGGATGCAATGGGTTAAGGCTCCACATCTGTCCTTTGGTAAAAAAAACATCCGGAGGTGCTCCTGCGGAAACCCCCGGCACGAAGGCATCCCTTTCCCTCCAGATATCATAGCTATGTGGATTAACACCCAATGGCAAATCAAAATATAGCTTTACCCCATTTTTACGTGCTTCCTGCGAAAGCGATTTAAGCTGTTCATCAGCTAACCACTGTACATAAATATGGTAATTCTTTACTCGCTCGTCATAGTCATCTTCATTCAAAATTCCATCCCGCTGGGGCAAAGGCCATAAATCCCAGTGTTCCTGCCGCTTATCACAAGCAGCGCGAAAATGTGCGTAGTCTTTAACCACCGGGTTAACATCCACAAAATCCAGGCAGTTTTTAAGCTGAGTTGAATTACCCCCAAAACAATGATTGGATAACTGTTCTAATACCCGACGCTTTATATTCATGTGGAGACGATAGTCAAAAAAAAATGACTTCTGCAACTCATTAATAGTCTTGCACAGAGCTAGCTGAGATAGTGTCTCCTGCGCTGAAGGACATGCTTGCAGCTCAGCAGCTCTGCTCACATCTAAATATACCTCATTCCAAAAGAGCCGGCTTGCCGGAGAATAGGGACTGAGATCACAAGTATCATCGAAAAAAGCCGCCAGCAGAGGCAATGTGGCCAACACATTACCACCTATCCTGCTCATCCATTTCACCATTGTCTCCAGAGAGTAGAAATCGCCACCACCCCAACCAGCCCTTGTCCTCAAAGCATATAACGGAATAAACAAACCCCAGTACCGCACATCCGATTCCCCGTCACAGACATAAGTTTTCCGCGGAGCTGATATAATATGCACCGGAATAAGTCTCCCTGATAATTCCAGTGTCATCTCGTGATACCCCAGCGGCAGCTTCAGCGGAATTTCAAGATATTTGACTACATATTTAACTCCATTTACCTCTGTAACTTCTTGTGTCAAAATGTCCTTAGCAGAGCACTGCCAACCTGACTGTTCACCGTTCTCCATAGTAATATGAACTGCTAGATTAACGTCACTTAAAGATGAAGGAATACGCAGCTTCAAAGGTGAAAGCCTGCCATTCCAGGCGATGGCTACAGGTCCCAGCAACTGCTGCCACAGTTCCTGTCTTCGCTCCATAATAGCCAAAGGGACATTCTTGATGCTCTGAACTGAAGCTCCCAGAGCTTTAAGTATCGCCAGCAGCGATTCAACAGAGGCTTGCCTCCGGTAATGTTTAACATCATGATAAGCAACTTGCACATTATATAAACGCGCAAGTTCATAGAGGGAAAATTTTTCCAGAGAAACACTCATTAAATTACCCGTGGTATTGAAGAATATTTCGGATGGTTATTCAATCGCCTTATCCTCATTAAGAATTATTCGTCTTGTTCTTTTTAGAGGAATTCGATTCTACGCATCGCAACAGTACAAAAGTCCTTGGTGCAACTTTAAACGGCTTCCCACCCGCTATCACTCGCTCACCAGCTTCTAATTCAGCCACGCTTGTATCCAGCATAACCTCCCATTTTACTCCGGAAACAAATTTTGGAGTAATAAAATCCATTGACTCGTGAAAGGAGTTAAGCAACACCAGGAAGTCATCATCAACAATAACATCACCGCTCTCGGTCATCTCATCCGATATTGCACCGGACAGTCTTACGCCGATACATCGTACCCAGGGCAATTCCCAGTCTTCTTCCATCATCTCCTCTCCATCCGGGCGAAGCCACATGATATCTTTTACTTTTGTTCCATGAATGGGACGCGCCTGGAAAAACTTGCGCCTGCAGAAAACAGGATGCTCATTTCGAATACGGATCAGTTCCCTGACATAGTTAAGTAAGAGCTGCTTTCTTTCGTCCAGCTTCCAGTCATACCAGCTCACTTCATTATCCTGGCAATAGGCATTGTTGTTACCCATCTGAGTTCGGCCTATTTCATCGCCGCCGCAAAGCATAGGAACTCCTTGAGATAAAAGCAAAGTAGCTAAGAAATTGCGCTTTTGTCGCTCTCTTAAATCGATGATTTCCGGATTATCAGTTGGCCCCTCAACACCACAGTTCCATGATAAATTGTCATCGGTGCCATCGCGATTTTCTTCGCCATTAGCTTCATTATGCTTTTCGTTATAACTGACCAGATCATGAAGGGTAAAACCATCGTGGCAGGTAATAAAATTAATGCTGGCATAAGGATGCCTTCCATCCCATTGATAAAGGTCACTGCTGCCGGTAAGACGATATCCCAGCTCAGCCATCTGGCCATCATCACCCTTCCAGAACCGGCGTATAGTGTCGCGGTACTTACCATTCCACTCAGTCCACAAGACCGGGAAATTACCTACCTGGTATCCACCTTCACCAATGTCCCAGGGCTCTGCAATCAATTTAACCTGCGAAATCACGGGGTCCTGATGGATTATGTCGAAGAAGGCCGAAAGTTTATCCACACTATCAACTTCTCTGGCAAGCGTTGTAGCCAGATCAAAGCGAAAACCATCAACATGCATCTCAGTAACCCAGTAGCGCAGACTGTCCATAACCAGTTTCAACACCTGAGGATGATTAGCATTTAAACTGTTACCTGTACCGGTATAATCCTTATAGTAGCGCCTGTTTTCAGGCATAAGCCTGTAGTAAGTCATATTATCGATGCCACGGAAACTGAGAGTCGGCCCCATCTCACTCCCCTCGGCAGTGTGGTTATAAACTACGTCTAAAATAACCTCAATACCGGCACGATGCAGAGCCTTTACCATTGACTTGAACCCGGTCACCTGCCCACCCATATCACCAGAGCTTGAATAATTGGCAGCAGGAGAAAAGAAATTAATTGTATTATAACCCCAGTAATTGCTCAATCCTCTATCCACCAGATTTTTGTCGTTGAGGAAGTCATGAATCGGCATTAACTCCACCGCAGTAATACCGAGGTTCTTAAGGTACTCCAGTACAGAAGGAGATGCCAGACCGGCATATGTACCTCGCTGATTTGCATCAACATCATTATTATGTAAAGTGGCACCTCTTACGTGCGTCTCGTAAATCACCGTTCTTGCCCAGGGTGTACGCGGCGGGCGATCATCTTCCCAGGGAAACGAGGTATCGATAACCACACACTTCGGCATACCCCAGGCATCATCATCTTTGTTCTGAGAAAGATCGGCATCTTCATGCCCCAGTTGATAACCGAACACAGGTGACTGCCAGTCCACCTTACCGCTGATAGCCTTGGCATAAGGATCGATAAGCAATTTAGCCGGATTAAACCTCAGCCCATTTTCCGGTTCGTAAGGGCCATAAACACGATATCCGTAAAGCTGACCCGGCCCAATGCCGAGCACACAATTATGCCAGACACGAGCGGTAACTTCCCTAAGAGGAATACATTCCTGTTCCACTTTGGGATTTGAGCTATCAAAAAGGCAAAGCTCTACTTTTGTCGCCGCTTCGGAGTATATGGCGAAATTGACCCCTTCACCAACCCAGGTTGCCCCCAGGGGATATGATTTCCCGGGAATTACCTTGCTTATCACAAAACTACCTCTACCTTCTCAATATCAAACAAAACATCGAAACTTTTTGATAGTATACATCAACTAATGGCAGTCAATACAGGTAGTCTATTCCAGCAGCAAAATATGCCAGGCAAGCAGGGAAATAAGCTATGTAAAGCTTCTGGCTACCAGTTAAGCAATTTTTTTACTGGGCTGCATTTAATTTTTTGCAATTCAGACTCTGGTGACAACCCGCTTATTGGGCACTTTGCTTCGCTTATATCGACGCGGAGAGCGAATGCCTTTATTGACTACTGCCGGTGCAGATACCGTGTAATCGAAGCCTTGCAGTGTACGGCGTTCCAGTTTTGCCTTGAGAATAAGCTCAAGGTCTCGCACCATAGCTGTATCTGCACTTGTCACAAATGTTAACGCATCGCCGTTTTTGTCGACCCGACCCGTGCGGCCGATACGATGAGTGTAGGCATCCGTGCTCTCAGGCATATCGTAATTAATGACATGCGAAATACGCAGAACATCAATGCCACGGGCTGCAATATCAGTCGCCACCAGAATTTTGACCGAGCCGGCACGAAAACTATCAATAGCAGCCTGACGTCTGTTCTGAGAAAGATCGCCTTGCAATGAAGTTGCCTTGAACCCCGCTCTTTTCAGTTGTTGCATTACGCGCTCAGTACGATGTTTAGTACGCGTAAAGACAAGTACTGATTCCGTTTCAGTACGCCGTAAGAGTTCTATCAACAACGCAGTCTTGAGATGTTGATTAACCGGGTACAGCGAATGTGATACTGTGACTGCCGGTGCCGTACGGCCGATTTGCACTGTAACCGGATCATGCAGGACATCTTTCACCAAGCGGCGGATATCATCAGGCATGGTAGCCGAAAAAAGTAGTGTCTGCCGTTGCCGGGTCAAACACTTCAAAATATTCCGAATGTCCGGCAGAAAACCCATGTCAAACATCCGGTCCGCCTCATCGATAACCAGAATTTCCACATGCGATAGATCGATTGTACCCTTCCAGATATGGTCTAACAGGCGGCCCGGGCAGGCAACAACTATTTCGACCCCATTGCGCAGTCCCTGCGTTTGTTGAGTCATACTCGCTCCACCATAAATGGGTATACTACGTAGACCTGTTCTCTGTGCCAATTCATTAATAACCTCGCAAGTTTGCTCAGCCAATTCACGCGTGGGCGAGATTACGAGAGAACTAATTCGACCTCTCGGAGCCTGTAGCAGACGTTGCAGGATTGGCAGCACGAACGCAGCAGTTTTACCTGTTCCGGTTTGTGCTAGCCCAATGATATCGCATCCTTGCAATATCGGCGGGATTGATTGAACCTGGATAGGTGTGGGTTTAGTATAACCAAGCACTCGTATACCATCCATGATTTTGGGATGAAAATTGAAAATTTCAAAACTCATTAAAATTAAAAACTCCTTAGTAAAATTATGATAAAAATATATCTCCGACTTATGGCAAGCGATTCAACTTATTCCTTACGCTTCGCTTCCTCATTCTGTTAAAACGGCTGCCTCTTCGGCTATCCAGTGACTTACCTTCTACATGGCCTGAAAAACAAAGAGACTCAATAACTTCAATCGTCCGGCCTCTTATAGTTTTACCTCCAAGACCGGCAATTGCTGCAGTGCCTTCGGATTCTAAGACCATTTCAACAAAGCCATATCCACACGGCTGGCCGCTGCCAATGTCACTGTCATTCATAATATTTACAGATTTAACCTGTCCGAAAGCTGAAAATTCGTTCCTGAGTTCATCTTCAGTCAACTCAAGCGGTAAATTACCCACAAAAATATTCATATTGGCCCCCTCGCTGAATCACCCACTCTCACTGTTTTTCTGGTATTAGCATAAGCAATGACAAATTGCACATTTTCTAACGTGCTCTTATATTATTCTGATATCGTCGCCGTCTGGCACTGTTCTTCGCTTTAATACGGGCAGCGTCTCTCCTGGATGCAAAGTGGAGTTTAGCTTTCGCCTCGCGCAGAACCCCGCTCGACTGCACCATCTTTTGAAAACGCCGCAATAGCGAGTCCTGTGATTCACCTTTAAATAGCGAAACTTCTAACGACATAACTCATCAACAAATTCCAGTCAGAACATAAATTAACCAGCACTTCAAACTATGTACACTCTAAAGATTCGAGATAGTATTATCTATGCACTCTGACTTTACGATAACAATCGCTGCAATACACGCGTCTATAGGCACGAGGTTCAAAAGGTACTTCGGTTTCTTTGCCACACTCGGCACATGTTGCCCGAAACATCTGGCGGCGGGTACTGCCATAGTTGCCATTACCGTATCGTTTCGCTGCCTGGGCGCATGAAGGACAGCGCTTTTGCTCACTATCATGGCCCCATGCCTGGAAAAGCTCTTGTTTTTCAGCGCTGAAAATGAATGCAGCTCCACAATCAGAACAACGGATAGACCTGTCTTGAAAACTCATCAGATGACCTCCTTCTCATCTCGATTTTAGCTGGAGTCCGGTCATCCAATACTTAAAGTAAACCTGAGGGGATTCTTAGAAGTTTGTAACAACCTAAACTTGAACTATTTAAGTCATTATACTCCAAAATAAATCTTATGTAAAATATGTTCAGCTTACCTTACATTATTATGTGATTTGTGGAATTAAAGAACTTCCAATCCCGCACATCAATTTAATTGCTATTACCACACCTTTTCTTTTTTTTAAAATGGATGTTGCTATTGATATTTCTGTCATTATTTCTATTTATTTTTAAATTGCGGTTTTCTTTTCTCCATAAATGCCTTCATACCCTCTTTTTGATCTTCAGTAGCAAAACACAAAGCAAAACAGCGCTCCTCAAAATCAAGGGCATCAGGTAAACTCATATTAGCACCGACATTGATCGACTTCTTAATATAGTATAAAGCAATTCCGCTTTTGCTCATTATTTTCTGTGCCAATTTTTTAGCTTCATCCATTAAGTTCTCAGGTGGTACTACCTGATTAATTAACCCTATATTCAAGGCAGTATTAGCATCAATCATATCACCTGTAAACATTAGCTCCTTGGCTTTGGTCATTCCTACCAGGCGTGTAAGCCTCTGCGTTCCCCCACCACCCGGGATAATCGCCAGATTGATTTCCAACAGACCAAACCTGGCCTTCTCAGACGCCATTCTTAAATCGCAACACATGGCAAGTTCACAACCACCACCAAGCGCATAGCCATTTATTGCTGCAATTACTGGCTTGCCCAGATTATAAATAGCATCGGATGCTCTTCTGCCTAAAGTCTGGAAACTTATTACCTCGATACTGCTTCTGGGCTGCATATCGGCAATATCAGCCCCAGCTACAAAGGCTTTTTCACCGCTTCCAGTAAGTATAACCACACGAACATCAGGATCATTTTCAATCTCTACAAAAAGGTTATACAGCTCAGAAAACACTGCTGTATTAAGAGCATTTAACACTTCCGGCCGGTTAATGGTTACTATGCCGATGCCCTCTTCCTTTTGATATAGTAAATATTTGTAATTCATTTGTAGCCTCCTCTATATTTTTCGACTTATTTAATCAAACTCACTAAATATTATTCTCGGTTACATAGCCAGGGAAATAATCATTTGTATACTTCGATACTATGTCAAGATTTCCAGGCTTAATCCTGTAAATGCGGAACTAAATTTAAACTATTTTTTCATTAAAAGATGGAAAGCTTGATGGTAAATTATAAAGGAATACTCTTTCTCATTTCCACTCAACTGTGTCCATTCTACCTTACTCGACTTTATAAATTTGAAGGTGCTATACTTTCTATCGAGTCATTCGAACCAAAAATAGTATTGCTTCAGGGCTAGTAGCCCGATCCAAACATTCAGGAGGCGTAACAATCATAAACCAAAGTACCAGTGAGTTAGTTAACAGAATACTTTCCGGCGATGAAGGCGCCCTTGCGCATACAATAACTTTAATTGAGCAAGAAGACCCTGAGGTCAATCAAATATTTCAATTATTGTCAGTACATCCGCATAAAACTGCCCTTCGCATTGGCATTACCGGGCCTCCAGGTGCAGGAAAAAGTACGCTAATTGATAAGCTGGTCTCCGTTATCAGAAGCAAAGGACTATCCGTAGGTATTATAGCCGTTGACCCCAGCAGTTCCATCACCGGTGGTGCAGTATTAGGCGACAGAATAAGAATGCAACAGCACTATTCAGACAAGGGAGTATTTATCCGCAGCATGGCCACCCGCGGGAGCTGGGGAGGATTATCTAAGGCAGTGCCTCAAACAATAAATTTACTGGAAATCATCGGGAAAGACGTTATTCTGATAGAGACAGTCGGGGTTGGGCAGACAGAGATAGGAATCAGAGAACTGGCTGACATAGTGGTGGTTATCTTTGTGCCTGGCTATGGTGACAGCATTCAACTTATGAAAGCCGGCTTGGTTGAGATTGCCGATATTATTGTCGTTAATAAAGCAGATTGTGAAGGTGCCGAAAATCTAGCTTCTCAGATCAAAGCAGAACTCAGGCTCAGTCCCAGAAAAGTTGTGCCTCCAATCATTATGACCCAGTCCGAAGCTAATATAGGAATAGATAGACTCTATGAAGAACTGGAAAAACATTGGAAAGCGATAAAACCATCTGGTGATAGTCACAACTATGCCATAGACAAATAGACGATACCGTATATCAGAACGGTCTTATTCAAATAATACGGGCTTGTATATAGCTACTAACCCCATATGATATTTTGGCGATGAGGAGTAAAGCAGATGTTTAAAACGAGCCAGCTCACTATCCATAATAAGGAGGTTGAAGATGTGCTAGAGGGATGGCGTACCAGGGCTGTGACCGTTATCCTCTATGTCTTATCAGTTGTTGCCTTACCTGCCGTCATAACATCGGCCATATATTATTTGAACAGATACTTGTTATCGCTGGCAATTTTAATTATTGTGCTGTACGTTCTGATTATTCTGATGGCCATATTCAAACATTGGGACTATAAGCTGCGTGCTTCAGCCATTCTTTTTATCGGCTATACCATGGCTGTAAGCGCCCTAACCAGTTTTGGAATCACAGGCGCTGGGACGCTTTATCTCCTGGTAATGCCTATATTGGCGGTAATTTTAATTGGACGTAGTACTGGTTGGATTACCACTGCCTTAAGCATTCTTATATACGGCATTATTTGCGTGATTACTAATACCGGGCTACTAGCAAACTGGCAGGATAACGAGATTATTGTCTATGACATTGAATCATGGATAACAAGAGGCATCACGTTTTTAATGTTGCTGATTCTGGTTATTGCGCTGCTGATGCGAATGCACAGATTTTTATTAAATACACTTAAGGCTGAACGGCGGTTGACCACAGAATTGGAGCAAACATACGATGCGACCCTGGTAGGCTGGGCGCGTACACTGGAACTGCGCGATATTGAGACTGCCGGCCACTGTCACCGAGTGAACGAGATAAGCAGACGGCTAGCCAGTAAAACAGGACTTGCCAATGAGAACATGGTTGACATGCACCGTGGTTCACTGCTGCACGATATCGGCAAGATGGGCATACCTGATAGCATCCTGCTCAAACCAGGCAAGCTCACTGATGATGAGCGCAAGCTGATGCAGAAGCATACCACCTATGCCTATGAGCTTCTGGCTCATATTCCGTACCTGCGCAAGGCATTGGACATACCCTATTGCCACCATGAAAAATGGGATGGCACCGGCTATCCACGCGGTTTGAAAGGGAAAGAAATACCACTATCGGCGCGCATTTTCTCCGTGGTGGATGTTTATGACGCGCTTATATCGGATCGTCCCTACCGCACGGCCTGGCCGAAGGAAACTGCTCTGGCCTACATAAGGGAAAGAGCGGGAACGGAGTTCGATCCGGCTGTGGTGGATGTATTTGTAAAGCTGACAAACGAGGAAATGGATACCTTCACAGTATCGTAACTGTTCAATTCTAATGCCACAAAATTACAGCTTATTTCGAATTCGCTGAGACTTCTGGAAAAAGCCAAAATCCTGGTTACAGTAACTTTGGATTTTATTACCACTGTACAAACATCGGCATAACCACATGGACATAGTTATCTACGCCGACGGGGCGGATGACGCCGGGACTGGACGAGGTGGTGGTTTCCAGTGCTACCTGTTTCTGATGGATAGCGCTGAGCGCTTCGGAGAGATATTTAACATTGAAGGCAATCTGAGATTTCTCGCCATCGATCAGGGCATCGATCTCACCAATGTTTTCACCGATTTCTTCAGCACGTGCGGAAACAGACATCTTGCCTGGAGCAGCCTCAGCACCCGGAGTAACAATAAGGCGAACGATACCGCTGCCATCCCTGGCAAAAATGGATGACATTCTGACTGCCCGCAGAAACTCGGCTACATCGATAACTGCACGAGTATTGTAGCTCTGCGGAATAAGCTGGGAATAGTTGGGGAAAGCGCCCTGGATAATCTGCGATACCATCTCGATATTCTTCAGGCGGAACAATATCTGGGTCTTCTGTTGATTTACTGTAACCTCTACAGGCTCTTCCTGGTCAGCCAGAAAACGCCCCAATTCATTTAACGCCTTTGCCGGTATGATAACAGCAGTCTGCTTGTCGACTTTAGACAGTACGGAAGTCTTATGAACAGCCAATCTGAAGCCATCGGCAGCCGCCAGTGTCAGTCTATCTTCGTTAAAGTCGGCATGAACACCAGTTAGCACCGGACGCGACTCTTCGGCAGCCGCAGCAAATGTGACCTGTGCTATACCATTCCTGAGAGCCTCAGCTTCAACTTTGGTAGCAATACCATCGGAAACCTGGGGAATGGGAGGAAAATCATTGGCATCAAGGCCATTGACACGAGCTTCAAAACGACCGCTCTTTATCTGGAGGGTGTTTTTAGAAAGAGTCAGATCAACATTATCGCTGGGAAGCGAGCTAACGAAATCAGTTAGAATGCGAGCAGGAATAGTAATAACACCTTCCTCCTCCACTTTGGCACCGATCCAGCAGCTAATAGCCATTTCCAGATTGGTGGCAGCTAATTTAAGGCGAGACTGATCGGTAGCAATCAAAATATTTTGAGTAATGGGTAAGGTTGTTCTGGTGGCTACTGCTCTACCAACAATATTTAACCCTTTGTTAAGATTTTCTTGAAGACAGGACAACTTCATAGAACACCCCCGAGCGATTATAGTTCCAGAAGTATACCCCGCTGAGGAAAGTTAGTCAATGGATAAATGTAACCTCTCATCCCCTGCCCCTTTCTCCTTTTTAAGATGAGAAGAAAAATCTTTTTTTAGAGTGGTTAAGCCCCTCTTAAACTCCCCTATTCAAGCACAACTGTGCCGCTTTTACCGCCGCTTTTTCTGGTCAAGCGGACGTTCTCAATCCTGAGCGAGCTATCCACAGCCTTGCACATATCGTAAATAGTCAAAGCAGCAACGGTCACAGCAGTCAAGGCTTCCATTTCAAAGCCGGTCTTGCCACTGCCTTTTACCGTAGCGCTAATCTCCACAGCTGGAGTTTTTTTATCCAGAGTAAATTCAACACTTATGTCTTCAACGAGAAGAGGATGGCACATGGGAATGAGGTTCGGTGTTTGCTTAGCTGCCATGATGCCGGCAATTTTAGCCACGTACAAAGCATCACCCTTGGGTAGATTACTTTCCTGGACCATGTTAAACGTGGCGCCTTTCATCACCACTCTGCCTCTGGCTGTAGCCTCTCTGACAGTAATCTGTTTACTGCCAACATCCACCATTTTGATTTTGGGAGATTCTCCCATACTTAACCTCCTACCTGAGACATAAAGCGTTTCAGAGGCATTAAGCCCTGAGACAAATGGTGCTGTCTGGGTTTCATTCTGACCGCTTCTATTATTACCTGTCTTAATGCTTCCTGCGGAGCACTGTCGCGCAGCAGTCCACGCAGGTCGATCTCATCATCACTTAAAAGACATGGGCGTAGCTTACCGTCAGCCGTCAGGCGCAGGCGATTGCAATTAGCGCAGAAATGCTGGCTTACCGGACTGATAAAGCCGATAGTTCCCACAGCCCCAGGCAGACGAAAGTATCTGGCAGGACCATTACCCGCAATAGATTTAGCACGTTCCAGTTTACCCAGAATATTCAGTCTTTCCTTTATCTCTCTGACTGAAATGAACTGGCTTTGCGCATAATCTTTATTCTCTCCCCTACATCCGCCTGAGCAAGCATCAGTGACAAAAGGCATAAGCTCAATAAAGCGCACATGCCAGCCTTCGGCAACAGTCAGTCTGGCAAAATCCAGAATTTCATCATCGTTAACACCACGCATCGCCACCACATTGATCTTCACCGGATTCAAGCCTGCTCTTTTGGCTGCCTCAATGCCCTGAAGGACTTTATCCAAGTTATCACGGCGGGTAATACGTTCAAATTTAGCTCGGTCCAGAGAATCCAGGCTGATATTCACCCGATTTAAGCCTGCTTGCTTCAAATCCAAGGCATAGTTTTTAAGTAAAACTCCATTAGTAGTCAGCGAAATATCATCGATTTCCTTTACCTGTGCCAGCTTGGTTACCAAGTCCAGGAAGCCCAACCTGACCAGAGGCTCGCCGCCAGTAAGTCTGATTTTATTGATCCCCGTATCAGCAGCCACTGCGGCAACAGTAACAATCTCCTCATAAGTAAGTAATTCCGTCATCGGAAGAAGTTGGATACCTTCAGGAGGCATACAGTAGACACAACGCAAATTGCAACGGTCGGTAACTGAGATACGGAGATAATTAATAGGGCGATGGCAGGAATCAATAAGTTTAGTCATGGTCTATCCTCTATCCACAAATTCCTTTAAAACCCGGTATGCCTTTTCAGCAGCCCGGGCACGATGGCTAATCCGATTCTTTGTTTCCAAAGTAAGTTCAGCCATAGTTTTATTAAATTCCGGCAAGTAAAAAATAGGGTCATAACCGAAACCGTTTTCTCCCTTTGCCTCAAATGCAATAATGCCTTCGCATTCGCCCTCACATACCTCCAGTATTCCCTCGGGGATAGCTATAGCAATAACACACCTGAAACGGGCTGTTCGCTCCTCCCAGGGAATACCTCCAAGCTTGCTCAACAGATATACTATTCTATCCCTATCGCTGGCTCCTTCGCCAGCATAGCGCGCTGAATGTATCCCTGGCTCACCACCCAGAGCATCGACCTCCAGCCCCGAATCATCAGCCACGGTTATCAAGCCACTGGAACAAGCATAAAAAACAGCCTTATGCCGTGCATTCTCCTCCATGCTGTCATGCCCTTCCTCAACCTCACCGCTTATGCCTGAATCGGCAGGGCTTACCAATTCAAACGGCAAACCTTTGAAAAGAAAGCGGTACTCAGCAATTTTGCCCTGATTGGTAGTAGCTATAAGAAGCCTGGGCATTTCTTTTAGCAGATATCCTTGAACCTCGTCTTAAGTTTTTTCATCACCTGGGGTAAAGTCGTATACTCCATTTCCTCGAGGGGCAGACGATGAGGTTCGAAAGGCCCCATCTGACGTAACACATCGGCAATCTGTAATGCCTGCTTACGGGCATTATCGAATGCAATATCAGCAAACATATCACCAGGGCCAATGAGCTTGCCCTGAGCCAACTGAAAGCCAGCCGCAATAACCCGGGGTGGACCGTCAAAACGAGTACAATTGCTATCATTAACTGCCACCGGCATCAACGGGCCGTGGTGAGAACCTCTCATCCACCCTTCCACTATATTGGGATTAGCGAAAGGCTCCAGAACCTCTCCCACAGCCGGGAATATTCCCTGAGAGCGGACGATACATACCGGATCGTCTTTGCCTACATACCTTCCGGCAATCAAACACAACCGTTGTGTGGAAGACACAGCAGCTATTTCATTGTTATCTCTATGATAGACAGCCTTGACGGCGAAACGTGTGGGAGCACCCAGAAAGACCAGCATGTCATAAATTTCCTCAGGTGCGTTGAACATTATCATTTTGTCTTCTTTGACATCATGAACTTCAAATGTAAAACCGTTATGCATATTGGAAGCAATGACCAGGCCTATGGTATTGAAGGGATCAGCAAACATCTTATAAAGCGGCAGATTCCAGGCTCCCGAAGCAGTTTTATCTGCCATAAAGATGATAATAGTCTCCGCCTCACGCTCTTCAAACTCCATCTCGGCAACGCCAGGTCCCATACCTTTGACATTGCCCGAGAAAGCATCAGTAAGCAGGTCCTGCCCGGCGCCGTGTAGCTTTAACTTTTTGGCCACCTCGGTACAATCCACAAAGATATTCCAGGCCATTTCATGGATATCGCCGTAGTTAATGCCATGCTGATGGGTCATAATCAACTGGAGGTCATCCCCACATCTGGTAACATGATAATCCATTACCAGCCCTTTGTTCTTAGCCCGACTCATCCCTTCGTTAGCAGTGTGCAGTATTTCAGGATGAGAACTGGAATGACCAACATAACCCCCTACATCAGCTTTAATGACACTTAAGGTTACTTTCATTTTCGAGCATCCTCCCTATAGATTTATGAAATTAATTACACCCAAATAAACAGGCATAATATTATACCAAAGCTGGCAAGTATATTGCTCAAACAAACTGCTGACTGGCTTTTATGATCAGTCTTTATTAATCAATCTTTTAATAGTTAGTCTTTTCGAAAGAGTACTACTTTAAACTGACGCTATCGGAAAACACACAAGAATCAACCGAAATTTTTACCGCATTGTTATAGACAAAAATAAGTCAATTCCCGGGTCAATCCAAGTGAGTTTAACAAAACACCAGATACAGTGTCAAACGATTGCTAAGATCATTTAGCAATCCATATCTTGTATTTCCCCCTCACAACAAAAATGAGAAGCAACTAATTTGAATTTGCCCGCTTTATTTCCCACAGCTATACTATACATCAAGGTAGTAGTAATTCAGTTGGTCAGCAAATCTTTAATACCCGTTCAGTTAGAAGTACCCGTAATTTATAATCTTTTCCCACGCCTGGCCGGGACTATGCCTGACTGGCTTGAACACGCTAAACACGCTGCCAGCATGAGATTCAACTGGCTCTTTATTAACTCGATTCTGTATCCCGGATTTTCAGGCAGCCTTTATGCCGTAAAGCATCACTATCGTATAAATCCAGAGTTTCTACCAGCAAACAATAACGATAACGGATTAAACCTTCTGGAACAAACCCTGCACAAATTTCAGGATTTGGGGCTCTGGCCTATGATGGATTTGGTAATAAACCATACTGCTCGAGACTGCCCACTTGTTCAGGAACATCCAGATTGGTACCTGCACAATGAGCATGGCGAGGTTACCAGTCCCTTTGCCGTTGACCCTGACGATCCATCAAAGGTTACGGTATGGGGAGACCTGGCAGAGATAAATAACAGCGGGACCAGTGATAAAGCAGAATTATGGAATTACTGGGCTGAATTGGTGAAACACTACCTGCACCTGGGATTTAAAGGCTTCCGTTGCGATGCCGCCTACAAAGTCCCCGCCCAGCTCTGGCAATACTTGATTGAACAGGCAAAAGAAATTGAACCTGATGTGGTGTTTATGGCTGAAACGTTGGGAAGCATGGAGTCAGAAACTTTAGCCCTGCGCGGTGTCGGGTTTCACTACCTGTTCAACAGCTCCAAGTGGTGGGATTTCAACCAGGCATGGTGTCTGAATCAACATGATGAATTTGGCAAAATTGCTGCCTCGATTTCATTCCCGGAGACACATGATACCACCAGATTGGCTGCCGATACCTGTGGTAATGAGGCGATACAGCGCCAGCGCTACGCTTTCGCTGCCGTTTTCTCAGCAGGACTGATGATGCCTATAGGCTATGAGTTTGGCTTTCGAAAGAGGTTGAACGTGGTGACAACACAACCCACCGATTGGGAAAAACCCAGCTTCGACCTGACAAACTTCATAAGAAAGATAAACGAATTAAAGCTGGAACATAGCTTATTTCATGGAGAGGGGCATCTTCGGCAGGTCGAGAATGGTGACAATCTACTTGTGATGGAACGTCAAACAGAGCAGTCTCCCGATCAAACAGGCTGGATACTGGTAAATAAAAACTGTAATGCTTCTGCTTCTGTGAACATTGAGGATATCTCTGGCCTGAATGAGCAACATAGTCTGTACCGTCTTTGCCGTGACGGTAACTATATACCTGGTGAACCGTTCTCCAATCAGGCAATAATACTCGATCCAGCAGAAATAGCAGTGATATTGTAAGGATGTTAAAAGTAACTGACAATAGTAATGAGCAGGAAAAATCGTCGATCGAATGCTTCCGCTGCGGGATATGCTGCTCCAAATATCAGGTTAGAATGAGTCTGGTAGAGGCAAAACGCATTGCTGCTGAATTGGGAATACCCTGGAAAGAATTCATAGCAAATTATACCGACCAGCGCTGGCCCGGCGCTGAAAGCTTTTTGCTCCGTCACGAACACGGAGCCTGTATCTTTCTCAAACATGACAAAATTGAGAAAATGACCGGTTGCCTTATTTACCCCTTCCGTCCCTCTTCATGCCAGGAATGGAGACCCAGCCCACATCGGGCCGAGTGTCAGGAGGGCCTGCACAAATACTGGGGGATTAAAATCAGTCTTGATGGCAAGCTAAAAGGCAATAGAACTACCATTCGGCGTTTTCAAACATTTTTAAAATCATTAAAATAATAATTGTCATTCAACAGAGAGGTAAAGACCAAGGAGGTGGGCTAGAATGAAATTATTGATCAAGAGGACCTACTGCTCCGCCTGTCGCCGTCTGGTAAAGGGCCGCGAACAGACGAACAATAATGCTATCCAGGTAATATGTTCCAGGTGTGGCAAGCCGCTCTGGGCATGGAACGGCATATACTGGAAGCCAGTGCAGAAGATCAGCTAAAAATAATCTCTCTGTTAACTTAAAATTAAACAGAAACCTAGCCAGACCGCCAAGGATTCTGATATTGTTGACCAAACACAACTCTTTATGTTACCATGCATACTATATGCGGAAATACGCATATAGTTGGAGGAATTTAACGACTAGCTCAGTGAAATTTGCATATATATTAAGTGTGACTGGCTTATTTTTACTGCTTTTACCCGCTTTTGGCTGCCAGTCTCAATCTGTCTCAACACCCACTCCCACCCCATCACAAGCTCAAAACCCCACTCAAGCAATACAACATAACGAACAGGGCATAGCTTTGGCCAAACAAGGCTATTTAGAAGATGCCATCACTGAGTTTACCAGAGCTATTGAACTGAATTTAGAATATACCGATGCCTACATCAATCGAGGATTGGCTTACAACTACCTAAGAGAAAATGATAAAGCAATTGAAGACTTTACCAAGGCTATTGAACTCAGCCCCGGTGATGCCGGCGCTCATGCCTGCAGAGGCGATACTTACATCATGATGAAAGAATATGACAAAGCAATTGCGGATTTTAATACGGCACTTGGATTTGACTCCAACTACGTTACAGCCTATCGAGGTAGAGGCAGTGCCTATGATAGCAAGGGGGAATATGATAAGGCAATTGCCGACTATACCAGAGCAATCGAGATAGACCCTAACTACGCTCTAGCTTACTTCCATCGCGGTCTTGCCTATAAATTGACGGGAAACAGGCCATGGGCTATCGATGACCTGTCAAAATGCATTGAGTTAACCAGTGACCCAGCGTTAATCCAATTGGCCAACTATGAACTCCAGGGAGTACTGAGCCATCCAGAATAGTTATTAGACCCTATAGTAAAAATGAGTTAGAAATGAGACAGTTAGTTAAAGCTTTTAAAGCGTTATCCGATGAGACCAGGTTAAGGATTTTAAATCTGCTGATGGAAAGAGAATGCTGTGTGTGTGAAGTAATGCAAGCTCTGGTAATCTCACAGGCACGCGCTTCAAGAAACTTGAGCGCTCTTTACAACGCCGGTTTTTTAAAGCTGCGACGCGAAGGGCTCTGGGCATTGTATTCCATAGATAGAGAAGGGCTGGGAGAATATTATTTAGATATGATCGAGGCAGTTAAGAAAGCTCTGGATGGAAATGAAACAGCATTAAAAGACATCAAAAGGTTACAGACTGCAGAACGGGTAGGCCCTGATTGGGTATCCCGCTGCTGTCGCAAGTAAATTTTTTTACAAGAGTTAAATACGTATATGCGCATATTAGATTTTATATTAGCAGTAATAATCAAACCGATTAGCTTAGAGATAAGAGCATGTTAGACATTATAGTTAACGTTCTCATGGGCGGAGTCATTTCTCTAAAAGACTATATCGCCCTGCATGTGCTGACCTGTCTGATTCCAGCCTTTTTGCTGGCTGGCGGAATAGTATCCCTGATCTCAAAAGAAGCTATTGTCGGCTATCTTGGCGCCGCAACGAAGAAAATAAAATCTTTTGGCATTGCCTCTATTGGCAGCTTTTTCGTGGCTGCCTGTTCCTGTACTGTAATCCCTGTATCCAGCGGCATCTATTATGGTGGCGCTGGCATCGGAGCCGCTTTTATCATACTCTGGGTTGCACCTGCGGCAAATATTCTGGCACTCGTTTACACTGGGCAGATTATCGGCCCTCAAATGGTTATTGCCAGAGTAGTTAGTGCCCTGCTGATGGCATTTGTGGTCGGCTTTGTTATGACTTATGCCTTTCGCCGGGAAGAAAAAGAACGTATCTCCGCTATCAGCGCCACCAACAAAAAATTAATAGAAGGAAGAGGTTTGGGCTTACTCATTCTGCTGGTGGTGTGGCTATTGGCTCCAAATTATGTTGTGACCAGCGGTCCGTACTGGCAAAAAGTAGTGGTCTGGGCAGCAGGTCTGGTAGTGGTGGCAATATATGCCTGGAGAATGCTGGACCAGGAGAAAATTAAAGAATGGCTTAAAGAAAGCTGGTGGTTTGTACGTGTCATTTTCCCCTATTTGCTTATCGGAGTATTCATCGTGGGTATTATCGGAGCCCTGTTACCTGAGGAATGGGTAAGGACATGGCTGGGCGGTTCGGGCCCGTTGCAATCATTCCTGGCAACTATGATCGGAGCCATCACCTATTTTGCCACCATGACTGAAGCTCCTTTCGTAGACACCTTGATGAACCTGGGCATGGGTAAAGGACCTGCTCTGGCTTTGTTGCTCACCGGTCCTGGTTTGAGTTTGCCTAACTGGCTGGCTATTGCTAAAGTCTTCGGCTGGAAAAAATCTCTGGTATATGTTCCCACCATCGTGGTTCTGGGAACCCTGGTAGGCTGGGTGGCGGGATTTATACTGTAATGAACTAATACAATTTCTTAATAAAGGAGGTGTTTAACAATGATTATCGAAATCTGTGGAACAGGCTGTGCCAAATGCCACACTGTCGAGGATAACGTGCGCAAAACATTACAGGAGTTAGGTCTTTCAGAAGACGAGCAAATAAAGGTGGCTGATATAAAAGACCCTGTGATGATGGCAAAAAAAGGCGTGATATTCACCCCAGCACTCTTAATCGATGGAGTTAAGATGGCAGAGGGCAAAATCCCCGATGTCAAGGAAATCAAAAAATGGGTTGAGGAGAAATTGCCCAAAAAATAATCAAATATTAAAAACCAGGAGGTCAAATCAAATTGACTAAAATAAGTATATATATGGTTTTGTGCCTTATTCTGGCAATGGGGCTTTTGATGTCATGCACCAGCATGCCGTCTCCCGAAAGTACGACTCCAACAAAGCCTCTCAATCCTTCAGAACCGACCGAGGTATCCCCGCCTGCAGGGCAACCTTCTGCACTGACTAACAGAGTGGACATCGTCTACTTCCATCCTAAACGTCGTTGCGCTTCCTGTATCTCTATAGAGCTGCGTACCAAGGATATACTTAATAAGTCTTTTCAAGAAGCTATGGACAGCGGAAAATTAACCTTTCAGTCTTATGAATTAGAAGATCCGAACAATGCCAGCATTATTAAAAAATACGGTGCTGTTAGTTCCCAATTATTCATTACCATGATAAATAATGGTAACGAAACTATCAGGCATGTTGAAGAAGTATGGATGCCTCAAATATTAAATGATGGGGTTGCTTTCGATGACTTTATGCAGAAGCTTATCTCACAGAGTCTGAAGGAAACGAGCTGATGGATTTTGGTGAACTTCTATCTAACTCAAATATTCCAGCACTTTCGGCATTTTTTCTGGGATTGATAACTGCCATCAGTCCCTGTCCTCTGGCAACCAATATAGCAGCGATAGCTTATGTCAGCCAGAGAGTTACCGACCGTAAGTATGCTGTCACCACCAGTGCCCTATACACTCTGGGACGGATGTTTTCGTATTCTGCCATCGGTATTCTGATTATTGTTATCGGCCTGGAAATTCCTGGCGTCGCCCTGTTTTTACAGGGTACTGGTGAAAGGGTTCTGGGCCCCCTATTGATTGCAGTGGGATTACTCATGTTGTTCATCGATAAGCTTTCTTTTGGCAAAGGAGGTGGAGGACTGGCAGCATTAGGAGGCAAGGTGGCTAACTGGGGCATGGTAGGAGGATTCCTCCTGGGAGTAATTTTTGCCCTTGCTTTTTGCCCTTACAGCGCAGTCTTGTACTTTGGAGTGCTAATGCCCATCGCTTTAAAAGCCACTGGCGGTATTGCCCTGCCTGCAATTTTTGCCATTGGCACCGGCCTGCCGGTTTTAATCATCGGTACACTTCTTTCCTTTGGTATCGCTGGAGTTTCTTCTTGGTTAAATGTTATTAAACGTGTCGAGCGAATTCTCCGCATCGTAGTTGCCATCGTTTTTATAGGTGTGGGTATCTACTATGTGGTGCTTTGGATACAATCTTCGATGAGCTAAAAAATTCTGACAGATGAAGTATTCATGAAAACCAGGATATTATTCACATCGGTTTTACTTTTAGCTGTTGCATTGCTAAGCGCTTGCAGTAATTCAATTTCACCAATTTCACCGGGCACAACTTCTGACACAACAGATACTGATGCTTCCCCATTGGCCTCATTTCCTCTGGAGAAAGCACTGGCAAATGGGAAACCCACATTAGCCGAATTCGGCTGGCGAGAGTGTATACCCTGTAAATCAATGCGGCCTATTCTGGAGGAGCTTGCCAAAGCGTATAAAGACAAACTAAATGTGGTGATTGTTGAAATTCCTTATCACGAAGACCTGGCTGATAAGTACGATATTATGGTGATGCCCGTGCAGATTTTCTTTGATAGCAATGGTAAAGAGATGGTTCGCCATGCAGGTTTTCTGGGCAAAGAGCAAATTATACCTCATTTAAATATAATGGGTATTTACAAGTAATGTAAATTCAATATTGGATTGGACGTGAACTTAGACTTTAAGCGAAAACTGGCTAGAGCAGGAGGTAGATATGACAATATCAGTCAAAGTATTCGGTGCTATTCCACCCTGTGCTAAATGCAAGGAAGTGGAGAAGATAGCGAACAAAGTAGCCCAGAAATTCCCGGGCCAGGTAGAGGTGAGCAAGTATGCTGCTATTTCTGAGGAAGGACGTAAATACAGTATACTTTTTACACCTACTGTGCTGTTAAATAACAGAATAATAGCCACAGGAAAAGTTATCTCGGAAAGCGAACTGGAAAAAGAGATTAAAAAGGAACTGGAGGTGCAATAATGGTTGTAAAAATGGAAGTTTTCAGCGGCGATCCACCCTGTCCAGGATGTATAGCGATATTAGCGCTGGCAGATGAGTATGCCAAAAAATACAAAGGTAAATTGGATATAGTTAAATTGATTGGGGAGCAAGCTGTAGCCAAATTTGAGGAATACAAGTTGGGCTGCGTTCCAGCAGTGGTCATCAATGAAAAAATCAGGATAGAAGGTATTTGCCCGAGTCGAAAAACACTGGATAATGCGTTAAGGGAAGGTGGATTATGAATAAAGTGATTATAGAGGTTTTTTTATCTATTCCCACGTGCTCCGGAGGAGTTAGCCTCATGAAACTTCTAAAAGAGATTGAGCAGGAATATGGCGATAAAGTAGAAATCGTCACATATAAAGGCAGAAACGAGTTGTTTGAGAAATATAATCTGTCTGCGGCTCCGGCTATTGTAGTAGGAGGACTAGTAAGGATAATGGGGCTGTGCCCCAGCAAAGAATCACTTGTTGTCGCTTTGAATGAAGCCGGGTTAGAATAGTATTCAGCAAATTACCAGTTAGAGTTAAAAAGAGGAATAACAAATATGAAAACAGGTAACCTATGTTCCCATAACAAGTTCCTGATCAGTTTGGCTATAATGATTATTGCAGCGGTGCTGGGCAGTGCCTGCAATGCACCCGGCACAACAGAACAACCTTCTGAGGAACAGAATAGCGGGCTGGTTATTCGTTACCTGACAGCTCCCGAACGAATGCAACCATCAGAAGTAGCGTCCATCCTGTGTATAGCCACCGATGAAAGCAATAGTGACCTCAGTTATGAATGGTCAGCCACAGGAGGTGAGATCGAAATCCAAAATGAGCCAGCGGAGATTATATGGACAGCTCCTGATAATACCGGTAATTATACGGTGACAGTCGTGATTACCAATATTGAAGGAGTCAAGGCTACGAAATCAGTGGACATAGTAGTCACCAGTGAGGCTTCCAGGCCGCCAGTCGTTATCAGCATGACATGCCAGAACTGTAAAAATGTCATAGAGGCTTCGCGTTTCAGTGAATATGTTATAAAGTGCGATGCTTCCAGCCCGGATGACAGGGCATTGAGCTATACCTGGTTTGCCACTACAGGTAAGATTACAGGAAATGGCGCCTATGCCAACTGGTTTACCGGAGGCCTACACGGCAATACTCTAATTACAGTAATAGTTACGGACGATAAAGGCAACAAAACCGAAGGTTATCTGGCTATCAACGTAAATTGTTGTCATTAATCGAACGATACATGGAGGTTTTGTGAAATGAAAAAGGAAGAAGTCAGAAAAGTTGTCAGAGAAGGCTATGCTAAAGTTGCCAGAGGAAATAACTCCTGCTGCACATCGAGTAGTTCCTGCTGTGGTTCATCTACAATAGCCAAAGATATCAGTAAGAAAATAGGATATTCCACGGAGGAATTAAATTCGGCTCCTGAAGGAGCCAACCTGGGTCTGGGCTGCGGCAATCCGGTAGCTCTGGCCTCTTTGAAAGAAGGAGAAATTGTACTCGACCTAGGCTCAGGCGCTGGATTCGACTGTTTTCTGGCGGCTAACAGGGTTGGGAAAACAGGCAGGGTTATCGGGGTGGATATGACACCTGAGATGCTTGAGAAAGCCAGAGAAAACGCTAGAAAGGGCGATTACAAAAACGTAGAGTTCCGACTTGGAGAAATAGAGAACTTGCCCGTAGCTGATAACCACGTCAACGTTATTATCTCCAATTGTGTAATCAACCTGTCCTCTGATAAGGCCAGAGTTTTTAAAGAGGCATTCCGGGTATTAAAGCCCGGCGGCAGATTGATGGTCTCAGACATTGTCTTGTTAAAAGAACTGCCGAAGGCAATAAAGAATTCCGTGGCTGCCTACATTGGCTGCATTTCAGGAGCCGTGATGAAAAACGAATATATAGGAGCAATAAGGGCCGCGGGATTCCAAAACATTAATATTGTGTCAGAAGATTATTTCAAAATCGACTTTACGACAAATGATCCCACAACACAAGAGCTGGTAAAGAATTACGACATCCAGCAGTCAGAAATTAAAAATATTAGCAGCTCGGTTAGAAGCATAAAGATTCAGGCAGTAAAACCTTAATAAGTTTCAATTTCCCAATTTCAATTCTACTCTGCGATAGCTGTGGAAAACAAAATGGCAGATAGCAACTAAGCCGGTGTTAAACAAAAGGCTTTTGTATTCATCATCAACTAACAAATTACGTCTTTTAATTTTTTCCCAGAATAATATGAGGCATATTCTGAATTCAAAATTCATGGTATAATGTTCGAAAATAACAATCGCATTAGAAATGCTGTTATGAAATAGCGTCTTATACTTTCTAATTACAGAACCTTAACGTTAAGGGATAGTAACCAGTATTTCAAGGTAATCATGTTATGAGAAAACCTCAAGAAGCTGAAATACTCTACCGCACATTATTCGATCAATCTCCGTACGGTATAATGATAGTCGACATTAACAGTAAAGCAGTTATTGAATTTAATAACGCAGCTTGTACTCAACTTGGTTAC